>JACCDQ011065059.1_pt1 | contig 24220 bp, 22 predicted proteins | sample 7446031 | NCBI WGS metagenome assembly JACCDQ01 (sample SAMN15323442, study PRJNA562643) | freshwater metagenome | isolation source: river surface water | place: USA:Blue River Watershed | collected 2017-08-17 | reverse complement strand
TTGCCGAAAGCGCCGAAAGCCTGTTCCAGATCGCCGTCGCGCACCGTGTATGGCAGGTTGCCGACGTACAGTTTGTTGCCCATTGAGGGACTCCTCGAGAAAAACACAAAACAAATAGCGATGGAGCCCCGGTTACACGACAAATCCACTGGGTTGGCCGCTGTGGCGCGAAACTGACCGATCACCTATCACTGCGCGATTCGCCCAAGACGAACCGCGCGAGCACATTATGGCCTCAACTGCGGTTTTGAGGTGAGTTTTTTTGACAACCCCAGGCAAACCCCCATGCAGCGGGCCCCACCTGCAGGCGTTTGTGGCGGCAAACCAACAAAGAAATCACACTTTGGTTGCAAAACCGCTGGTCACGCAACCGGCGGGTAGCGGCGGTAAATCAGGTAATACACGCCTGCCACCAAAAAACTCCCGCCCGCCACGTTGCCCAAAATCACAGGCACCCAGTTGTGCAACATGCCCACCCAAGTCACGGCCGCTTGGTCGTTCACAAGGCCATGGGCCTGTTGCCAAAGCCAGGCCTGCGGCAAAAAGTACATGTTGGCAATGCTGTGCTCAAAACCCGCTGCCACAAATGCCACGACCGGTCCGATCACGGCGACCGCCTTGTCCACCAGGGTGCGGCCCGCCATGGCCATCCACACCGCCAAACACACCAACATATTGCAAAGCACGCCTTTTACCAAGGCCTCGTGCCACGGAAGGGCTTGTTTGGCCAAAGCGATCTTGACCACTTGCTGCCCCATGGCCGCACCGTTCCCCTCCAAATGGCCGCTGGCAAACACCAACCAAGCCATGCCTGCCGCCCCCAACAAGTTGCACAGCGCCACCACGGCCCAATTGCGCAGGAGCTCACGGGTGCTTATTTTTTGGTCAGCCCAAGCCATCACCAACAAGTTGTTCCCGGTGAAAAGCTCCGCCCCGGCCACCACCACCATCAGCAAGCCCAAGGCAAACACCGCACCGCCCAGCAACTGCCCAGTGGCGTAACCCAAGGTGGGATCGGAGCGCACCAACACAAACAGCATGCCACCCAATCCAATGAACGCGCCGGCCAACACCCCCAACAATGCCAGCGGCACCAGCTGCAAGTGCGCCTTGGCCACGCCCACGTTTTCCACGCGTTGCGCCACCTCGCGCGGCGAAAAGGCATCCAAGCCCATCAAATCAGACATGTTTTTTCCTAGCAGGTGCGGCCACCCAAAATGCGGCCAATGTATTTATACTAAGCGTACGGCGCCGATTTGCTTCCAGCTTGCGGGCGCGTTAAAAGTGCCGCTAAACAGGAGACGCCCGGTTTTCGCGCCCAGTCTCTGGTGTTGGCGACACCGGGTTTTTGTTTGTGGGGCCATGCCCCGAGGTGGAATCACTTGATCGTCACACCCCAAACGATGCGTTTTGACCGGCCACTCACCCTGCAAAACGGTGCGGTGTTGCCACACTACGAGCTGGTTTACGAAACCTACGGCACGCTCAATGCCAACAAGTCCAACGCCGTGTTGATATGCCACGCGCTCAATGCGTCGCACCACGTGGCGGGCATGCATGCCGACGCCAGCGGGCAGCCGATACCCAAAAGCGAAGGCTGGTGGGACAACATGATCGGGCCTGGCAAACCTGTGGACACGAACCGGTTTTTTGTGATTGGCGTCAACAACCTGGGTTCATGCTTTGGCTCCTCAGGTCCCACACACCTGCGCCCTGAAACCGGTTTGCCATGGGGCGCTGATTTCCCGGTGGTAACGGTCGAAGACTGGGTAAACGCACAAGCACAACTGCTGGATGCTTTGGGCATCTACCAGCTGGCAGCGGTGATGGGCGGCAGTTTGGGCGGTATGCAAACGCTCAGCTGGACCCTGCAATACCCCGACCGGGTGCGACACGCTGTTGTTGTGGCAAGTGCGCCCAACCTGAATGCCGAAAACATTGCATTCAACGAAGTGGCGCGGCGCGCCATCACCACCGACCCCGACTTTCACAACGGCCACTACCTGCGCCACAGCACCTTGCCGCGGCGCGGCCTGCGCATTGCCCGCATGATTGGGCACATCACGTACCTGAGCGACGACGTGATGAACGAGAAATTTGGCCGCAAGCTCAGGCCACTGGCCGAACAAGGCGATTTGGGTTCATTGGAACGCCTAGCCTACCAGTACACCACCCAAGAGGTGGAATTCCAGATCGAAAGTTACCTGCGTTACCAGGGCGACAAGTTCAGCGAATACTTCGATGCCAACACCTACCTGCTCATCACGCGCGCGCTGGACTACTTTGACCCAGCGCGCGAATGTGGGGGTCGTTTGAGCGATGCGTTGGCGAAAGCCCAGGCAAAGTTCTTGGTCATCAGCTTCACCACAGACTGGCGGTTTTCCCCCGCCCGCAGCCGCGAGATCGTCAAGGCGTTGATCGACAACGACCGCGACGTGAGTTACGCTGAAATCGATGCGCCGCACGGACACGACGCGTTTTTGCTGGACGACCCGCGTTACTTGGCCGCTGTGCGGGCCTATTTTGTGCGCGAAGTGGGCCAAGGGCTGGAGGCACAGCCATGAGCGACAACTTGATACAAGAATCGATTGCGCGCTTGGTGCCCCAGGGTGCTCGCGTGCTGGACTTGGGCTGCGGCGATGGCGCCCTGATGGATTTTTTGCAGCGCACCAAGGGCTGCACGGGTTACGGCGTCGAGTTGGACGACGCCAAAGTACTTGCCTGCTTGCAACGCGGCGTCAAGGTGCTGCAATTCAACCTGGACGAAGGTTTGGCGCTGTTTGGCGACAGCAGTTTTGACGTGGTGCTGCAAATCGACACCCTGCAGCACCTGCGCAACACAGAAACCATGTTGCGCGAAACCGCGCGGGTGGGCCGCATCGGCATTGTGGCCTTCCCCAACTTTGCCCATTGGCCCAACCGTCTGAGTGTGCTGCAAGGCCGCATGCCAGTGACCAAACGATTGCCCTACCAGTGGTATGACACGCCCAACATCCGCGTGGGCACATTTGCCGACTTTGAGGTGTTGGCGCAACGCAATGGTTTGCGCGTGGCAGACAGCTTTGGCCTGCACGAAGGCCGTGAAGTGCGCAGCTGGCCCAACCTGTTGGCCAGCACCGCCGTGTTCAAACTCACCCAGGCGTGATGCCATGAAAATTGCCGTACTCGGGGCCGGCGCGGTCGGCTGCTACTACGGGGGGTTGCTGGCCCGTGGCGGGCACGATGTCACCTTGATTGGCCGACCCGCCCATGTGGCCGCTATCGAATCACACGGCCTGTTTTTTGAAACCGCGCAGTGGCGTGCTCACATACCCATCCGCGCATCAACTGATTCGGCCTGGGTTCGCGACGCAGACACGGTGTTGTTTTGCGTCAAGTCGGGCGACACCGAATCTGCAGGCGCCGCCATTGCGCCTTTTTTGAAGCCCGATGCCGTGGTGTACAGCCTGCAAAACGGCGTAGACAATGCCGAGCGTTTGCAGGCTTTGGTGAGCCAAAAGGTGGTTCCTGTCGTGGTGTACGTGGCTGCGGGCATGGAAGGCCCGGGGCATGTGCGGCACAACGGCCGAGGCGAATTGGTGCTGGGCACCGAGGCGGTTTGCGATCCTTTTGTGGCCGCCTGTCAGGCCGCGCAGATTCCGGTTGAGCGATCCGGTGCCGTGACAGAGGCGTTGTGGAGCAAACTGGTCATCAACTGCGCCTACAACGCCTTGTCCGCCATCACCCAGCAAGCCTACGGGAAATTGGTCCAGACCCAAGGGGTGGGCGATTTGATTGACCTGGTGGTGGCCGAATGCCTCGCGGTTGCTACGGCCAAAGGTTTGAGCCTGCCAGCGGATTTGACCAGCGCCGTCCACCAAATCGCGGTGAGCATGGCGCCGCAGCGTTCCTCGACCGCAAGGGACCTGGCGCGCGGCAAAACCACCGAGGTAGAGCACATCAACGGCTACATCGTGCGCGAAGGACGGCGCCTGGGCGTGCCCACGCCGGTAAACGCCACGCTGCAAACCTTGGTCAAAGTGTTCGAAGACCGGCAAACCCTGGGTGCACAGGGCTGAGCAGCCGCGCTTATTTCAAGCGCATTTCGGCGGCGCGCGCGTGGGCCTGCAGGCCCTCGCCATGGGCCAGCACGCTGGCAATTTGCCCCAGTTTCTGGGCCCCGGCTTCGCTGACCTCGATCAAGCTGCTGCGTTTTTGAAAGTCATACACGCCCAAAGGCGAGCTGAACCTGGCGGTGCCGCTGGTGGGCAAAACATGGTTGGGGCCTGCGCAGTAGTCACCCAAACTTTCGCTGGTGTATGCACCCAAGAAAATGGCTCCCGCGTGGCGCAGCAAGGGCTCCCAACGGTGGGGGTCCAGACTGCTGACCTCCAAGTGCTCGGGGGCAATGCGGTTGCTGATCTCGCAGGCCTCTTCCATGTCGCGGGTCAAAATCAGGGCGCCGCGTCCGTTCAGGCTTTTCTCAATGATGGCTGCACGCGGCATGGTGGGCAGCAAACGGTCAATCGATGCTTGCACCGCTGCCAAGTAGGCGGCGTCTGGGCACAGCAAAATGCTCTGCGCCAATTCGTCGTGCTCGGCCTGACTGAACAAGTCCATGGCCACCCAATCGGCGGGGGTGGTCCCGTCGGCCAGCACCAAGATCTCGCTGGGCCCGGCAATCATGTCTATGCCCACCGCGCCAAACACGCGCTTTTTGGCACTGGCCACGTAGGCGTTACCCGGGCCCGTGATTTTGTCCACCTTGGGCACCGTGGCGGTTCCATAAGCCAACGCGGCCACCGCCTGGGCACCACCAATGGTGAAAGCCCGCGTGACGCCGGCCAGGTACGCTGCCGCCAGCACCAAGGGGTTTTTCGCTCCTAGGGGCGTGGGCACCACCATGATGATTTCTGAAACACCGGCCACCTGCGCGGGCAAGGCATTCATCAACACACTGCTGGGATAGGCGGCCTTGCCTCCGGGCACATAGATGCCCACGCGGTCCAGGGGTGTGACTTTTTGCCCCAAGAGCGTGCCGTCCTCGTCGCGGTAACTCCAGCTCTCACCGGATGCCTTCTTTTGCGCTTCGTGGTAGCGGCGCACCCGGCTCGCTGCCGCTTGCAACGCGGTTCTTTGGTCCACCGGGAGCGATTCAAAAGCCGCCCTCAATTCGGATGGCGACAGCTCCAGATCGGCCATTTCACTGGCCCGCACCCCGTCAAAACGCAGGGTGTATTCCAACACCGCTGCATCGCCCCGGGTTTGCACCTGGGTCAGGATGTCAGCCACCCGGTCCTCAATCGCGGCATCGGTATCGGCCGACCAATGCAGGCGCGCCTGGAACTGGGCCTCAAAATCAGCGTCAGCGGTACGCAATACGGGGGGGCGAGCAGCCATGGCTTTCACAAAACTCGGTGTTGTCAGGCACTGGCCTGGGCAAAAGCGTCCAAGATGGGACGGATCAATTCGCGCTTGGTTTTAAGTGCCGACTGGTTGACCACCATGCGCGAGGAAATGGGCATGATTTGTTCGACCTCGACCAAGTGGTTGGCCTTGAGTGTGTTGCCGGTGGAGACCAAATCCACGATCGCGTCGGCCAAACCGGTCAGTGGCGCCAACTCCATGCTGCCGTATAGCTTGATGAGGTCCACATGCACGCCTTTGCTGGCAAAAAACTCACGGGCAATGGCAACGTATTTGGTGGCCACCTTCAAACGCGAACCCTGGCGCACCGCACGGGCATAGTCAAAGTCGGCGCGCACCGCCACGCTCATTCGGCATTTGGCAATATTCAAATCAATCGGTTGGTACAGGCCCACATTGCCAGCACCGCCCCATTCGGCTTCATGTTCCAACAGGGTGTCCTTACCGCAAACGCCCATGTCCGCCCCCCCGTATTGCACGTAGGTGGGCACATCCGAGGCACGCACCAGCACCACCTGCACATCCGGCCGGTTGGTGGGCAAAATGAGTTTGCGGGACTTCTCGGGGTCTTCCAGCACCTCAATGCCGGCCGCCCTGAGCAGTGGCATGGTTTCTTCAAAAATGCGCCCTTTGGACAGGGCCAGCGTGATCTTGTCCTGGCTCATTGGATTCTTTCGATGTCTGCCCCCAGGGCGCGCAGCTTCACTTCCATTTGGTCGTAACCGCGGTCCAGGTGGTAAATCCGGTCCACCACGGTCTCGCCGTCGGCCACCAAACCGGCAATCACCAAGCTGGCAGATGCGCGCAAGTCGGTGGCCATCACGGTGGCGCCCGACAAACGACCACCCGCCCCCCAACCGTCCACCACCGCCAAACGCCCGTCCACATGGATTTTGGCGCCCAGCCGTTGCATTTCCTGCACGTGCATGAAGCGGTTTTCAAAGATGGTTTCAGTGACGCTGCTGCTGCCCTGCGCCACCACGTTGAGCGCCATGAACTGGGCCTGCATGTCGGTGGGAAAGCCCGGGTACTCGGTGGTGCGAAAGCTTTGCGCCTTCAGGCTGGCGGCACCGGGCGAAGCCACTCGCAAGCCATTGGCAACAGACTCCACTGTGACGCCAGCATCGCGCAGTTTGTCAATCACGGCGTCCAAGTGGTCGCCCCGTGCGTTGCGCAGCAGGGCCTCGCCGCCGGTGGCCGCCACGGCACACAAAAAGGTGCCGGCTTCTATGCGGTCGGCCACCACGGCGTGGTCGCAGCCATCCAGGCGCTCCACGCCTTGGATGCGGATGCGGCTGGTGCCGTGGCCTTCGATCTTGGCGCCCATTTTGATCAGCATTTCAGCCAAATCGGTCACTTCAGGCTCTTGGGCCGCGTTTTCGAGCACGGTTTCGCCCTCGGCCAAGGTGGCGGCCATGAGGAAGTTTTCGGTGCCGGTGACGGTGATCATGTCGGTGGTGATGCGCGCGCCCTTCAGACGGCTTTGGCCTGCCGGCAATTGCGCCACCATGTAGCCGTGCTCAACCACGATCTCGGCACCCATGGCCTGCAAACCCTTGATGTGCTGGTCCACCGGGCGCGAGCCAATGGCGCAACCGCCGGGCAACGACACCTTGGCTCGGCCAAAGCGGGCCAGCAAGGGGCCCAGCACCAGCACCGACGCACGCATGGTTTTCACCAGGTCGTACGGTGCCTCGGGTTGGATCGGGTCATGCGCATGCAAGGTCATGCCGCCCCGGTCGCCGTGCACCTGGGTTTGCACGCCCATGTTTTCCAGCAAGCTCCGCATGGTGGCCACGTCCCGCAGGCGGGGCACGTTGCGCAGCATCACGGGCTGATCGGTCCGCAAGGCCGCGCACAGTTCAGGCAAGGCCGCATTTTTGGCACCCGACACCAGCACCTCGCCCTGCAGCGGTTTGCCGCCGCGTATTAACAATTTGTCCATAAGCTCAGCCTGGTTGGGCCCACTCGGCCGGGGTGTGGGTTTTCATCGACAGCGCGTGCACTTCGTCGTTCTGGATACGGGCACCCAGGGTGGCATAGACCAACTGGTGACGCGAAATCAGCCGCTTGCCCTCGAAAGCCGGGGACACAATCACTGCCGCCCAATGGCGCCCGTCTCCAGTGACCTCTAGGTGTTCGCAAGGCAAACCTGCCGCGATGATGGAATGCAACTCTTCAGAAGTCATGTCAATGTCTGATCTTGTAGCCGGTGCGCAGCAAATGCAACGCCACGGCGGCCACGGCCACAAAAGCGGCCCCCACTATGCCCAAACTGAGCCAAGGGGACACGTCGCTTTTGCCAAAAAAGCCGAACCTGAACCCGTCAATCATGTAGAAGAACGGGTTGAGGTGGCTGACCTGCTGCCAAAACGGCGGCAAGGAATGGATCGAGTAAAAAACGCCACTCAAAAAAGTCATCGGCATGATGATGAAGTTCTGGAAGGCGGCCATTTGGTCGAACTTTTCGGCCCACAAACCGGCCACAACGCCCAGCGAGCCCAAAAGCCCGGCACCCAACAGGGCAAACAGCGCCACCCACAAGGGCTGCTGCAACTGCAAACCACCCACCCAGAAGGTGCAAACCAACACACCCAAGCCCACCACCAAGCCACGCACCACCGACGACCCCACATAGGCCACAAACCAGGCCCGGTGCGACAAGGGCGTGAGCAAAATAAACACCAGGTTGCCCATGATCTTGCTTTGGATCAGGCTGGACGAACTGTTGGCAAAAGCGTTTTGCAACACACTCATCATGATCAGGCCGGGCAACAAAAACGCGGTGTAGCTGACCGATTCGTACACCTGCACATGCTCGTCCAACACATGGCCAAAGATCATCAAATACAAAATGGCCGTCATCACCGGGGCCGCCACGGTCTGGAAGCCCACCTTCCAGAAGCGCAACACCTCTTTGTAAAACAAGGTTTGCCAACCGGTCATGCTGCCACCCCACCGGATTGCGCACCGGCCATCACGTCCAAGAACACATCTTCCAGATCGGCCTTGCGGATCTCAATGTCCTGGGCTTGTACCCCGGCTTCACGCGCTTGCGCCAACAAACGCTCCACTTCCAGCGCGTCGTTGGCGGGCAACTGCACCACGCGCCCGGTCACGCGGGCCAGCTGCGCCAGAGCCGGCGGCAGCGTCTGGTCGGTTTTGAAACGCAACACATTGGCTGAAGCGCGTTTGAGCAACTCTGAGGTGCGCTCCAAGGCCACCAGCTGCCCCTTTTTGAGCATGGCAATGCGGCCGCACAGGGCTTCGGCTTCTTCCAGGTAATGGGTGGTCAACAACACCGTGCTGCCTTGCTTGTTCAAATGGGACACAAACTGCCACAAGGTTTGCCTCAGTTCCACGTCCACGCCTGCGGTGGGCTCGTCCAACACAATAACAGGCGGTTTGTGCACCAAAGCTTGTGCCACCAGCACCCGCCGCTTCATGCCGCCCGACAATTGGCGCATGTTGGAGCTGGCCTTGTCGGCCAAACCCAAACCGTCCAGCAATTCGTCTATCCAGGCCTCGTTGGACCGGATACCAAAGTAACCCGACTGAAAACGCAGTGCCTCGCGCACCGTAAAGAAGGGGTCGAACACCAATTCCTGCGGCACCACACCCAACTGGCGGCGCGCCTGAGCGTAGTCGGTCTGCACATCGCTGCCATGAACCCGCACCCTGCCGCTCGTGGCCCGGGTCAGCCCCGCCAAAATGCTGATCAATGTGGTTTTTCCGGCCCCGTTCGGGCCCAACAAACCAAAGAATTCCCCTGGCTCGATGGAAAAGCCAACACCGTCCAGGGCGCGCAATTCGCCCCGAGCGGTGGTGTAGATTTTGGAAACGTTTTCGAAGGATACGGCGGACATGAGTCCCCGATTTTACGACGCGAGCAATTCACTCACCCCGTACAGGGCGGCCAACTCGCGTGCGCGCGAGGGCAACTGTTGCACCAGGAGGGTATGCCCCAAAGCCGCCGCCTCGCGGCGCAGCACCAGCAGCGCGGCCAAGGCAGACGAATCGAACTGCGACAAAGCCCCAGCGTCCAGCTGCAAAACCTTCGCACCTGCGTCTGGGGCTATCTGTTGCAGCACGGCGCGCGCGCTGTCACACCAGTGTGCGGCTTGGTCGTGGGTCAGCACCTCGGGCAAGGGTGGCAGGTTCATGTGGTTCACCCTTTGGCCGCCGCATTGCTGCGGTTGCGTTCCACCAAAGCAGCAATCAAACCATCAATCCCTTTGGTGTTGATTTCTTGCGCGAACTGGTTTCGGTAGGTCTCGACCAACCAAACACCCAACACATTCAAGTCGTAAATCTTCCAACCGCCTTCGGTTTTCTCGACCCGGTAGTCGAGTTGAATCGGGTCGCCTTTGCCACGCAGTTCAGACCTGACCACCACCTCCACATCGGTGGGCGCAGCACGGTAGGGTTTGAAGCTCAGGGTTTGGTCTTTGACTTGCCCCAGCGCACCCGAATAGGTGCGCACCAGCAGGGTTTTGAACTCCGCCTGCAGCTTGTTTTTTTGTTCCGGCGTGGCCTGGCGCCAAAAGCGTCCAACGGCCGAGGCCGTCATGCGCGTGAAATTCACGTGCGGCATGATTTGGGTGTCCACCAATGCCACCACCTTGGTCATGTCACCTGCGGCAATGGCGGGATCGTTTTTCACGGTCGTCATCACCTGGGTGGCAATCCGTTGAATCAATGCATCGGGTGTTTCAACCGCCTGCGCCCAGCCAGCACTTTGGGCCGTGGCCAAGACCACTGCGGAAGCAAACAACGCCCACTGGCGTCGGTTCAAAAACTGGGTCATATTTTCCCTTTGCCTGTCTGGCCTGTTATTTTGCACCCCCGCGGGGCTCGACTTCCCTGCTGGTTACAACTGGTAGCGCTTGATTCATTCATCGTAACGTTCTTCCGGAACGACCTGCCCCGCCAGACTTTGGCGGCGCTGCAAATAAGCGTCGCGCAAAAAGGAATAGCGGTCCAGAGACGCTTCTTCCAGCATATTGCCTGCGCGCAGCAACTGGGTGCGGGTATCGACCACGCGCAAGGCGTACAGCGAGTTGCGCGTGGCCACGTCGACGGTGCCGTAGGCCAAGGGGTCGCCCGCGCCGTCTACCGTGAATGAGGCCGAGGCGTCGCGGACGCTGGACGGACCGAACAAAGGGAGCACCACATAGGGGCCCGCCGGCACACCCCACCGGGCCAGTGTCAGCCCAAAATCCAAAGTGGTGCGCTCAATGCCCATGTCGCTGGCAATGTCTAGCAAGCCCCCCAAGCCCAAAAACGTGTTGACGCCGAAACGCAAAAAGTTTTCGGCCGCCTCTTTGGGGCGCGCTTGCAAGACGCCGTTGGCAGCCGACCAAGCATCGCGCCAATTACTGAAAAAGTTGCTGACCCCGGTGCGAATCAGGCTGGGCACTTTGTCACGGTAGGTGGTGGCCACCGGCTTCAAAACGGCGTTGTCAACCGCGTCGTTGAAGCGCATGACCTGGCGGTTCATGGGCTCCAACGGGTCTTGCGGATTGGCTTGCGGGCCGCTGGCGCAACCCAGCACCAAAGACAAGCAAGCACCCAAGAGCAGCCAGCGCACAGCGCGGCCAACACGCTGAAACCCAGGTTCAAAACCGGTCATCACGCTTCCTTCATTGCGGTTTGTCGCCCGATTCAGCCGCCTTGTTGAACAGGAACTGACCGATCAGGTTCTCCAGCACAATGGCGGACTGGGTGTTGGTGACCACATCGCCGGCCGCCAGGTTTTTCTCGTCGCCACCCGGCTCTATGCCAACGTACTGCTCCCCCAACAAACCGCTGGTCAGCACTTTCAAGGACGAATCTTTGGGAAAAGCATAGCGCGCCTCCAATGCCAGGGTCACATCTGCCTGGAATGCTTTGTCGTTGAAGGCAATGCCTTCCACACGCCCCACCACCACGCCTGCGCTTTTGACGGCAGCGCGCGGTTTGAGTCCACCCGCGTTGTCAAAGCGTGCGGTGACACGGTAGGTAGGCTGCATGTTCAAGCTCAGCAGGTTGGCCGACTGCAGCGCCAAAAACAACACGGCCGATGCACCCACCAGCACAAACAACCCCACCCATAAATCAATTTTCGAGCGTTGCATCCAGCTCTCCTTGTATGTATTCAACCGGCAAACATCATGGCCGTGAGAATGAAGTCCAGACCCAACACCGTGAGCGATGACATGACCACCGTGCGCGTGGTGGCGCGTGAGACACCTTCTGGCGTGGGCTTGGAAAAATAACCTTGCAACAAGGCGATGAAAGTAACAGCCACACCAAACACCAGGCTTTTGAGCAAGCTGTTGCCAACGTCGGCCCAAACGTCCACACCGCTTTGTATTTGGCCCCAGAACGAACCGGCGTCCACACCGATCATGAGCACCCCGACCACCCAACCGCCGATGATGCCCATGGCACTGAACACCGCCGACAACAAGGGCATGACGAACACACCCGCCCAAAAACGGGGCGCCAGCACCCGGTCGATCGGGTCCACCGCCATCATTTCCATGGCCACGATTTGCTCACCGGCTTTCATCAGGCCAATTTCAGCGGTCAACGAAGTGCCCGCGCGACCGGCAAACAGCAAGCCCGTGATCACCGGCCCCAGCTCGCGTATCAGGCTCAAGGCCACCAGCAAGCCCAGCGTTTCGGTGGAGCCAAAGCGTTGCAAGATGTTGTACCCCTGCAAACCGAACACAAAGCCCACAAACAAGCCCGACACCGCGATGATGGCCAGCGAATAGTTGCCCAAAAAGTGGATTTGATCGCGTATCAGGCGCCAGCGCAGCCAACTGCCCAAAGTGCCAAAAAACAAACGCGAAAACAAGCGTGCGCCCAGCCCCAAATCGGCCAGCCAAACCCTCGTCAATGTGCCCACGCAGGCCGGGTTCCAGCGGCTCATGCATGCCTCCCATTTTTGAGGGCGGCCACACCAAAGTCGTCGGCCACGCTGGGGCCGGGGTAGTGGAAGCGCACCGGCCCATCGGGTGAAGCCGTCACGTATTGCCGTACCAGCGGGTCTTCGCTGCGGCGAACCTCTTGCGGCGGACCTTGCACCGCAATCTGCCCATTGACCAAAATCACCAAATGGTCGGCCACGGCAAAAGTAGATTCCAGCTCGTGCGATACCATGATACTGGTCAGGCCCAGGGTGTCGTTCAACTGCCGTATCAGCCGCGCTGCAGTGCCCATGGAAATGGGGTCCAGCCCGGAGAATGGCTCGTCGTACATCATGAGCTCGGGGTCCAGCGCAATTGCGCGGGCCAAGGCCACGCGCCGCGCCATGCCGCCCGAGAGTTCGCTGGGCATGAGGTAGCGCGCCCCGCGCAACCCCACCGCGTGCAACTTCATCAACACAATGTCACGAACAATGTCTTCGGGCAACGGCGTGTGTTCGCGCAAGGGAAACGCCACGTTGTCAAACACATTTTGGTCTGTGAACAAAGCACCAAACTGGAACAACATGCCCATGCGCCGGCGCATGGCGTACAAACCGTCTCGGCGCAATTGCCCCACGTCTTGGCCATCGAACAACACTTGCCCCTGCCCGGCGCGGTGTTGCCCGCTGATCAAGCGCAGCATGGTGGTCTTGCCACCACCGGAGGCGCCCATCAACACCGTGACCTTGCCGCGTGGCACCTGCAAGCTGATGTTGTTCAAAATGACGCGCTCATCCCCATAACCAAAGGTCACGTTCTTGAGTTCGACCAAACTGATGTGCGACATGGGGCGGCAAAAAAATCAAAAAGCCGGGCTCGCCGGCTTCTTGAATCATAAGGCATGCAGGTAAACCCTAGGTAAACCTGCCGAAAGGGGTCAGCGTGGCAGGTCGGAGTAGCCCATCAAGAATTCGTCCACGGCCCGTGCCGCTTGGCGCCCTTCGCGAATGGCCCACACCACCAGCGACTGGCCACGGCGCATGTCGCCTGCCGCAAACACCTTGTTCACATTGGTGGCGTAACCGCCCGTGAAGTCGGTGCTGGCTTTGGCATTGCCGCGGGCGTCTTTGTCCACCCCAAAAGCGTCCAACACGGTGGCCACCGGGTTCACAAACCCCATGGCCAGCAGCACCAGATCGGCAGGGTACTCTTTTTCTGAACCTGCCATTTCCACCAGCTTGCCGTCCTTCATTTCAACGTTCACGGTCCTGAGGGCGGTGAGTTTGCCGTTCTTGCCGACAAATTCTTTGGTGGAGATGGCGAACTCCCGCTTGAGTATGCCTTTCTCGGCGCTTTCGTCGTGGCTGGAGCTGGTGCGCAGCTTCAGCGGCCAATACGGCCACACCAGCGGCTTGTTCTCTTGCTCGGGAGGCTGCGGCATCACTTCAAACTGGGTCACGCTCACAGCACCGTGGCGGGTGCTGGTGCCCACGCAGTCAGAACCGGTGTCGCCACCGCCAATCACAATCACGTGTTTGCCGTCAGCGCGCAACTGGTTTTTGAGCTTGTCGCCGGCATTCACCTTGTTCTGCTGGGGCAAGAACTCCATGGCAAAGTGCACACCTTCGAGCTCGCGGCCGGGCACGGGCAGGTCGCGGCTCTGCTCGGAACCGCCGGTCAGCAGCACGGCGTCAAACTGGGCTTTAAGCTCGTCTGCGCCGATCACGGTTTTGGCGTCGTTGGTGACCTTGGTGTCTTCGGGCATGCTGCCAATCAAAGTGCTGGTCTTGAACACCACGCCTTCGGCTTCCATCTGCGCCACGCGGCGGTCAATGTGTGACTTCTCCATCTTGAAGTCAGGGATGCCGTAACGCAACAACCCGCCGACGCGGCTGTTTTTCTCAAACAGCGTCACGTCATGACCGGCTCGGGCCAGCTGCTGTGCCGCGGCCAAGCCAGCCGGGCCGGAGCCCACCACCGCCACTTTTTTGCCGGTTTTGATTTTGGCCGGACGAGGCTGCACCCACCCGCTTTCCCAGGCTTTGTCGATGATGGCGTGCTCGATCGATTTGATGCCCACCGCATCGCCGTTCACGTTGACCACGCAAGCGGCTTCGCAAGGTGCCGGGCAAATGCGTCCCGTGAATTCCGGGAAGTTGTTGGTGCTGTGCAGCACCGCAATCGCGTTTTCCCAATCGTTGCGGTACACCAGATCGTTGAAGTCTGGAATGATGTTGTTGACCGGGCAGCCGTTGTTGCAAAACGGTGTGCCGCAGTCCATGCAGCGCGCACCCTGTACTTTGGCTTGTTGGTCATCCAGAGCGACCACGAACTCTTTGTAGTGTTTCAAACGCTCGATCGGGGGCTTGTAGCCCTCTTCGATGCGCTCATACTCCATAAAGCCGGTGACTTTTCCCATTTTGATTCCTTTGCGCGCCGGCCACGCAGGCCAGCCCGAAAAAACAATTGATGTGTTGGCGAGCGGTCCGATTACTTGGCGGCCACCACGGCATTCGAGTCCGCTTGTGCAGCCTTGGCCACTTTGCGGGCATGGATTTCACCCAGAGCGCGTTTGTATTCGGTGGGGAACACCTTCACAAACTTGGCGCGGGCTTCGGTCCAGTTGTCCAGCAAATCGCGGGCGCGCTTGCTGCCGGTCCAGCGCAGGTGGTCTTCGAGCAACTTCTTCAGTTGCTCGTCATCGGTCTGGCCGCGGTGCCAAGTGGCCACATCACCAATCGCTTGCTGTTCGGTGGCAGGCAACACTTTGTCCAGGGCCACCTGTGCCGTGTTGCAACGCTTGGCGAACTGTCCGTCTTCGTCGTAAACGTATGCAATACCGCCGCTCATGCCCGCCGCGAAGTTGCGACCGGTTTTGCCCAACACGGCCACGGTGCCGCCCGTCATGTATTCGCAACCGTGGTCGCCCGTGCCTTCCACCACCGCAGTGGCCCCGGACAAACGCACCGCGAAACGCTCGCCACCCACACCGCTGAAATAGGCCTCGCCCGTGGTGGCACCGTACATCACTGTGTTGCCCACGATGATGTTTTGGTGCGCCACGCCCCGGAAGTCCAAGCTGGGGCGAACCACAATGCGGCCGCCCGACAGTCCTTTGCCGGTGTAGTCGTTGGCCTCACCGATCAGGTACAGCGTGATGCCCTTGGCCAAAAATGCGCCAAAAGATTGGCCGCCGGTGCCTTCCAGCTGGATGCGTATGGTGTCGTCAGGCAAACCCTCCGGACGCACCTTGGTCAAAGCCCCGGACAACATGGCCCCCACGGAGCGGTTCACGTTGCGCGCAACCTCCATGAACTGGACCTTTTCGCCGTGCTCAATGGCCGCCTTGCTCTTGGCAATCAGCACGTTGTCCAGCGCCTTTTCCAAACCGTGGTCCTGGTCTGCCACATGCATGCGGGGCACATCAGCAGGAACGGCGGGCTGCGCAAACAACCGGCTGAAGTCCAAGCCCTGCGATTTCCAATGCTCGATGCCTTTGCGGGTGTCCAGCAGATCGGAACGGCCCACCAAGTCGTCAAACTTGCGTATGCCCAATTGGGCCATGATCTGGCGCACCTCTTCGGCAATAAAGAAGAAGAAGTTGACCACGTGCTCTGGTTTCCCAGAGAATTTCTTGCGCAGCACCGGGTCTTGCGTGGCCACACCCACGGGGCAGGTGTTGAGGTGGCATTTGCGCATCATGATGCAGCCTTCCACCACCAGCGGCGCAGTGGCAAAACCAAACTCATCGGCCCCCAGCAGCGCACCAATCACCACGTCACGGCCGGTCTTCATCTGACCGTCGGCTTGCACACGGATGCGGCCGCGCAAACGGTTGAGCACCAAGGTCTGCTGGGTTTCGGCCAGGCCGATTTCCCAAGGACCGCCTGCGTGCTTGATAGACGACCAAGGCGAAGCCCCGGTGCCGCCATCGTGGCCAGCGATCACCACGTGGTCTGCCTTGCATTTGGCCACGCCCGCCGCAATCGTGCCAACACCCACTTCAGACACCAACTTCACCGAAATGCTGGCGGTGGTGGCCACGTTCTTCAAGTCGTGGATCAGCTGGGCCAAATCTTCGATCGAGTAGATGTCGTGGTGCGGAGGCGGGGAAATCAGGCCCACGCCCGGCACCGAGTGGCGCAGGAAGCCGATGTACTCGGACACCTTGCCGCCCGGCAGCTGGCCGCCTTCACCCGGCTTGGCGCCTTGGGCCATCTTGATCTGCACCTGATCGGCAGAAGCCAAGTACTCAGCGGTAACACCGAAGCGGCCTGAAGCCACCTGCTTGATGCGCGAACGCAGGCTGTCGCCGTCTTGCAGCGGAATGTCGCTTTCCACTTTGTCGGCACCGATGATGGAGGCCAGGGACTCGCCTTTCTTGATCGGAATGCCTTTGAGCTCGTTGCGGTAGCGCGCGGGGTCTTCGCCGCCTTCACCGGTGTTGCTCTTGCCGCCAATGCGGTTCATGGCCACAGCCAACGTGGCATGTGCTTCGGTGGAAATCGAGCCCAGCGACATGGCGCCCGTCGCAAAACGCTTCACAATGTCTTTGGCCGGCTCCACTTCCTCCACCGGAATCGCTTTGCTCGGGTCCACCTTGAACTCAAACAAACCGCGCAGGGTCAGCTGGCGCTTGGTCTGGTCGTTGATGATTTGAGCGTATTCTTTGTAGGTGTTGAAGTTGTTGGCACGGGTGGAATGCTGCAGCTTGGCAATCGCATCCGGGGTCCACATGTGCTCCTCACCGCGGGCACGCCAGGCGTACTCGCCACCGGCGTCGAGCATGTTGGCCAGCACTGGGTCGTCGCCAAAGGCGGCTTTGTGGGTGCGAATGGCTTCTTCCGCAATGTCGAACACGCCTATGCCCTGCACGCGGGTGGGCGTGCCAGTGAAGTACTTGGCCACGGTTTCGCTGTTCAAGCCTATGGCTTCAAACAGCTGCGCACCGCAATACGACATGTAGGTGCTCACGCCCATCTTGGACATGATCTTGGACAAGCCCTTGCCGATGGCTTTGATGTAGTTGTAAATGGCCTTTTCGGCCGACAAATCACCCGGCAGGTCTTGGTGTATGGCCTGCAAGGTTTCCATGGCCAGGTAGGGGTGCACGGCTTCCGCACCGTAGCCCGCCAGCACGGCAAAGTGGTGCACTTCGCGGGCCGAACCGGTTTCCACCACCAAGCCTGCGGTGGTGCGCAAGCCTTCACGCACCAGGTGCTGGTGTATGGCCGACAAAGCCAGCAACGCGGGAATAGCCACCTGCGTGGCGCTCAGGTTGCGGTCGCTGATGATGAGGATGTTCTTGCCACCCTTGATCGCATCCACAGCCTCCGCGCAGAGCGAAGCCAGCTTGGCCTCCACCCCTTCCTGGCCCCACACCACCGGGTAAGTGATGTCCAGCGTGGCACTTTTGAACTTGCCCTGGGTAGTTTGCTCAATGTTGCGCAGCTTGGCCATGTCGGCAAAGTCCAACACCGGCTGGCTCACCTCCAGCCGCATCGGCGGGTTCACCTGGTTGATGTCCAGCAGGTTGGGCTTGGGCCCAATGAAGGACACCAGCGACATCACAATCGCTTCGCGAATGGGGTCGATCGGCGGGTTGGTCACCTGCGCAAACAACTGCTTGAAGTAGTTGTACAGCGGCTTGTTTTTGCTCGACAGCACGGCCAGCGGGCTGTCGTTGCCCATGGAGCCTATGCCCTCCTCGCCGTTTTGGGCCATGGGCGCCATCAGGAACTTGATGTCTTCCTGCGTCATGCCAAAAGCCTGCTGGCGGTCCAGCAACGACGGGCTCACATGGTCCATTGCGGCGCTGGACGATTCTTCGCCCGCTTGCTGCACGCCCTGGTCACCTTCGCCAGCCACCGGCTGGGTCACATCGTCCAGGCGAATGCGCAGGTTTTCAATCCATTGCTTGTAGGGTTTGCTGTTGGCCAGACCGGCTTTCAGCTCCTCGTCGTTGATCATGCGGCCCTGTTCCAAGTCGATCAGGAACATCTTGCCCGGCTGCAAACGCCACTTGCTGACGATTTTGCTCTCGGGAATGGGCAGCACGCCTGCCTCAGAGCCCATGATCACAAAGTCGTCGTCGGTGATGCAGTAACGCGAAGGACGCAGGCCGTTGCGGTCCAGCGTGGCGCCAATTTGGCGGCCGTCAGTGAACACGATGGAGGCGGGGCCGTCCCACGGCTCCAGCATGGCGGCGTGGTACTCGTAGAAGGCCTTGCGGCGCTCGTCCATGGTGGTGTGCTGCTCCCACGGCTCAGGGATCATCATCATCACAGCTTGGCTGATTGGGTAGCCGGCCATGGTCAACAGTTCAAGGCAGTTGTCAAAAGTGGCGGTGTCCGACTGGCTGGCAAAACTGATCGGGTACAACTTCTGCAAATCGGCGCCCAGCACCGGCGACGACATCACGCCTTCGCGCGCCTTCATCCAGTTGTAGTTGCCTTTGACGGTGTTGATCTCACCGTTGTGCGCCACATAGCGGTACGGGTGTGCCAGCGGCCACTCAGGGAAAGTGTTGGTAGAAAAGCGCTGGTGCACCAGGCCAAGAGCAGACACGCAACGCGGATCCTGCAAATCGAGGTAATACGTACCCACTTGATCGGCCAGCAGCAGGCCCTTGTACACCACGGTACGGCTGCTCATGCTGGGCACGTAGTATTCGCCGCTGTGCTTCAAGCCCAGAGCCTGGATGTTGGCACTGGCCGTCTTGCGAATCACGTACAACTTGCGCTCCAACGCGTCCTGCACAATGATGTCGTTGCCACGGCCAATGAACACTTGGCGCATCACAGGTTCTTTCTCGCGAACCATGGGGGACATGGGCATGTCCAGGTTGACCGGCACGTCGCGCCAGCCCAGCAGCACCTGACCTTCTGCCTTGATGGCACGCTCCATCTCTTGCTCGCAAGCCAGGCGAGACGCATGCTCTTTGGGCAAAAACACAAAGCCCACGCCGTACTCACCGGCAGGCGGCAAAGCAACGCCTTGCTTGGCCATTTCTTCGCGGTACAGCTGGTCCGGAATTTGGATCAGCAAACCCGCACCATCCCCCATCAACGCATCGGCACCCACGGCACCGCGGTGGTCCAGGTTTTCCAAAATCTTGAGGGCCTGCCCCACAATGGCGTGGCTTTTCTGGCCCTTGATGTGGGCAACAAAACCCACGCCGCAAGCGTCGTGTTCTTGGGCAGCGTCATACAGACCGTGCTGTTGCAGCTGCGCGATTTCGGTGGAACGGGTCACGCCTTACTCCTAAAACAATGCATGAATTTGCCTAGCATATTGCATTGCAGCAATTATGCCAAGCGGAATAAAAGGGGTCAGAACATAATTTAATACAGCACAAACAATACGCCCAATATTAAGGGACAGATCATTTTACAAGTTGGGGGCGCCCTGCTTTCTGCTTGGTCACCCGCCTCGGGGTGACTTCCGCCAGCGCTTGGACGAACGCATCGCTGCCGAAGGCCCAACCCTTCAAAGTGGCGTCGGTCAGGGCTTGAGACCATGACGGCGCCACGCCCCGGCGCACAAGGCCCGCATAGGCAGCCTCGCGGGCAAAAGGCGTGTTACCCAGCGCCCAAACTTCAGGGGGCACGCTCAGCCAACGGTCGTTTCGTGCGCCAATGTAGTGCCCGTGACTGGACCACGCGTACTGCTCTGGTGCTTGAACAACCCCCGCCCGCACCGGGTTGAGGTCGAAGTAGACCATGCACCCCAGCACCGCACTCACCGGGTCAATCACCGTCGCCCGAAACCGCCCTTCCCACAAAGTACCGGTTCGGCCATGGCGCAAGTTAAAGCGCCTTACATATGTGCGCCCCACCGCTTGCATCAAGGTGCTCAAGGCCTGTGCGGTGGGCGGGTTCGCCAACAGGTGCACATGGTTGTCCATGAGCACATAGGCATACACCTGTACCTTACAAGCCTGCGCCTGCTCGGCCAGCAATTGAAGAAACAAGCCCTTGTCAGTCGCGTCCACAAAAACCGGTTGCCGGTTGTTGCCTCGCCAGATCACATGGTGGGGCAGACCCGGAACACACAGACGAGGCAAACGCGACATTCGGAAGCCTTAACGTGCCACAGGCGAATTCACGGGCGGCAAGCGGTCTATCAAACGCTGCAATGCCACAGCCAAAGCAACGCCTGCTACCGAACAGGCGCCTGTGACCCAAGCCGTATAATGCCACCCCCCGGCCCGAGCTGCAATCCAGGCCACCAAAGGCGGCCCTGAAAACTGCCCCAAGGCGGACAACTGCTGCACCCAACCCACCGTAGTGGAAACCGTGTGCGCAGTGGGCGCCAACCGTACCGCCAACCCAAAAAGCGTACCCGGAATCAAGCCCCCCACCGCCGAAAACAACAACACCGACGCGTATTGCACGGCTGCGTTGGCTCCGCTGCCAAAAGCGCCATAAGCCCCCAAACCCATAGACGCGTACGCGAATGCCAACACCCGAACAGGTTCCGCACCTTGGGCAAGCAACCGCCCCGCCAAGACGTTGCCAACAATATTGACCCCGGCGGCCAGGGCGCTCAACAAACCCACGGCTGCCACAGGCCAACCCGCCTCGGTGTAAACAGTGGGCAAAAACCCGACAACGGCCAGCCACTGCCCCGAATACATCAAAAACGCCAAGGCAACCAACCAAGGACCGGGTGCCGACAAGGTTGAACGCAACCGCTCCACCATAGAAACCTCAGAAGGTCGGCCCCGCTCTGGGTCAGCCGGTACAAATACGCCAACCAACCAGCCCAGACCCGCACTCACCAGGCCCAAAAACACCCATGCGGCCCTCCAGCCAAACAACTCGTAAAACCCAGGCCCCAGCAAAAGCCCCAGAGCAGCCCCCAGGGGCATATACGCCCCCCACAAACCCAGTGTCTTGCTCACGGCACGACCATCAAGAACAATGCGACGCAAAACGCCAGGCGCCGGCAACACCGCCAACAAAAAACCAAAGCCTTCCATCACCCGGCTGAGCAGCAAGCCTTGCACGCCAGACACAAAACCGCCCGCGCAACTGGCCAGCGCCAACAAACCCAGCCCGGAACACATCACACGTTTGGGTCCCAAGCGATCGGCCACCATGCCCACGGGTGCACCCAGCAGCATTCCTGCAATTTGCACCACCGCCAGCAAGAAGCCCGCCTCCACCAAAGTAACGCCCAAGGTCTCGCGCAAAACAGGAATGGCGGGGGGCAGCTTGCCCACATGCATGGCCGCGGCCACGCCCATGGCCACCACCAAAGCTGCTTGGCGGGCCGGTGCGTTCACACAAACACCTTGGAACCCGTTAGCCGCTCATGCTCTTTGATGGCAAAGCGATCGGTCATCCCGGCTATGTAGTCGGCCACTTGCCGTTTTATTGAAACCTCCACCCCACTCAAGCGCCTGTGAGCTGGCATGAGATGCGGTTCGCTGCAATAGGCCGCGTACAGGTCCGTGACCACGCGGCGGGCCTGCACTGTGGTCTGCATCACCTGGGGGTGTCGGTACAGGTTGTGCATCAAAAAGCGCTTCAAATCCGCCGACTGTTGCTTCATTTCAGCAGAAAAGCACACGAGTACCGGGGCCAGCGCTACGTCAGCCGGCACCGCCACGCCCAGTTGTTTGATGGCTGCACAGGTGGCGTCGATCACGTCATAGACTTGTGCACTCAACATGCGCCGCACCACTTCATACAACAAACGCCGCCCCTGCAAGTTGGGGTGATGGCTCAACGTCGTCTGCAGGAACCGCTCAAACAAAGGAACCACACGCAGCTGCTCTATCGACAAAAGACCGGAGCGAACCCCGTCATCGATATCGTGGGCGTTGTAGGCAATTTCATCGGCCAGATTGCACAGCTGCGCTTCCAGCGACGGGGATGTACCGTTCAAAAACCGTGCACCCACACCCTTCGGCTCCACCCTTTCCAGCCACAGGGCGTTGGCCCGCGAACAATGTTTGAGTATGCCCTCGCGGGTTTCAAAGCACAGGTTCAAGCCGTCGAAATCGGGGTAGCGTTCCTCCAGCTCGTCCACCACACGCAGACTTTGCATGTTGTGCTCAAAACCGCCGGCAGGCTCGTTTGGTGTGGACGCGTCGTTTGCACCGTGTGAAGCAACTTCACCCGCCTGATGCATGCACGCGTTCAAAGCATCTTGGCCCGCATGGCCAAATGGGGTGTGCCCCAAGTCGTGTGCCAGGGCGATGGCCTCCACCAAGTCCTCATTCAAGCCCAAGCTTCGGGCAATGCTGCGCCCCAATTGGGCCACTTCCAAGGAATGGGTCAAGCGGGTTCTGAAAAGGTCGCCCTCGTGGTTCAGAAATACCTGGGTTTTGTAAACCAACCGCCTGAACGCCGTGGAATGGATAACCCGGTCTCGGTCGCGCTGAAAATCGCCTCTTGTGGGTGCTGGCGGTTCAGGCACCCGCCGCCCACGGCTGGCGTTGTCGTGGCTGGCATAGGCGGCCAGAGACACGATCAAACCTTACGCACAACAAGCGTTGATCACTTCGGCCACCGTGCTGTCTGGCGCCCCCTGCACCACCGCACGCCCTTCGTCCGTGACCAAAACAAATTTGATCTCGCCAGCCTCTGCCTTTTTGTCCACCCGCATCAACTCCAAATACCTGGCCACGTTGTTGGCAGGGTCCAACACGGGCGCCTTGACCGGCAAGCCTGCAGCTGCAACCAGTACCTTCAAGCGCTCGGCTTTTGCAGCAGACAAAAGACCCATGCGACGCGACAAATCGGACGCCATGACCATGCCACAACCAACTGCCTCTCCGTGCAGCCACGTGCCATACCCCATACCGGTTTCTATGGCATGGCCAAAGGTGTGCCCAAAATTGAGGATGGCGCGCAAGCCGGTTTCGCGTTCGTCTTGCCCCACCACAGCCGCCTTGATTTCACAACTTCGGCTTACCGCGTAAGCCAGGGCGTCGGGCTTTCCCACCACCAGATCCGGCAGGTAGGCTTCAATCCAGTCCAAAAACGCCAAATCGTAAATCGGCCCGTACTTGATGACCTCGGCCAAACCCGCACTCAACTCTCGGGCGGGCAAAGTTGCCAGGGTGTCCAGGTCGCACACCACACGAACCGGCTGGTAAAACGCACCAATCATGTTTTTGCCCATGGGGTGGTTGATGGCGGTTTTTCCACCCACCGAAGAGTCCACCTGCGCCAGCAAAGTGGTAGGCACCTGCACAAACGGCACCCCACGCATGTAACAGGCCGCGGCAAAGCCCGTCATGTCGCCCACCACACCGCCGCCTAGGGCAAACAACACGGTTTTGCGGTCACATCCCCTGGCCAGCAAGGCATCAAACACCCGGTTCAACGACTCCCAAGTTTTTTGGGATTCACCGTCTGGCAACACAACGGTGTGCACCGCTTGGTAATGAGCGCCCAAAACCGCAGCCAAACGTTGGGCGTAGAGTGGACCCACCACCTCGTTGGTCACAATCATCGCGGCGGCGGCTTGGGGCAAACCCGCCCAAGTGTCGGGGTTGTCCAGCAGTCGTTGCCCAATCAGAATCGGGTAACTGCGATCGGCCAGATCGATTTGAACGGAGTGAATTGGTGTATGAAGACTTGCGCTGCCCATGACGCAAGTGTAACGACTGTGTTGGCAACCGCCAGCCAACCCTAGACGAGACTACCCGGCAGAATGCGGAAAGGTCCCGGCAAGATCCAACTGCATGGCAATCATGTTGACCAAGGTAGGCACGGATGGGCGACCCGTCTCAATCACGAAATGCGCCGACTCGCGATAAAGCGGGTCACGCACTGCATACAGGTCTCGCAGGCGTTGCAAGGGGTCTTGCACCTGCAACAAGGGCCTGCTGCGGTCGTGCTTGACACGGCGGTACACATCTTCCGGGGTGGCCCGGAGGTAAACCACCTGACCCCTGGTTT
>JACCDQ010394638.1_pt1 | contig 24239 bp, 17 predicted proteins | sample 7446031 | NCBI WGS metagenome assembly JACCDQ01 (sample SAMN15323442, study PRJNA562643) | freshwater metagenome | isolation source: river surface water | place: USA:Blue River Watershed | collected 2017-08-17 | reverse complement strand
TTGGAAGTGCCACCAGACAATACGACATTAAGTTCTACCTTACCGCAATTCTTTTCCTATTGTTCGACGTAGAAATTGTTTTCTTGTTGCCATGGGCACTTGCATATAACAACTCATCAAACACTTATTTTATGTTGGGTGGATTTTTGTTTTTCATGTTTATCTTGTTGGTTGGATATATTTTTGTGATTCAATCAAAAGCACTTAAGTGGGAAGAGTAAAATGTTAGAAAATTTAATTGAAATCATTTTAAAGTCAGTACTTATATTAGCAATACCACTAGGATCACTTCCTTTAATTATTCACGTTGAAAGAAGAGGAGCTGCCTTTATTCAAAAAAGATTAGGTCCAAACCGAGTAGGACCATTTGGATTATTGCAACCTTTGGCCGACGTATTTAAATTTATGTTTAAAGAAGAAGTTGAACCAAGTCATGTTAAACCATTTTTTTATACGCTTGCACCAATTGCAGCCTTAGTTTTTGCCATCTTACCATTGGCATGCATTCCAATGTTTGGCGCATTTGAATTTATGGGTAGAAAAATTTATCCAGAAGTATTCAGATCAGAAATGGGTATATTTTATGCTTTTGCTGTTTCTGCGCTTGGATCGTATGGTATTTTACTGGCGGGTTGGGCATCAAACAGCAAATATACAATGCTAGGTGCACTTCGAGCTTGTGCGCAAATGGTTTCCTATGAACTTTCGTTATCAACCGCAGTTGTAGCAATGGTTTTTGTTTATGGAACAATCGATATTCACGCCATGGTTGAAGCACAAAATGGATACTGGTATGGTTTCATTCCTAAATGGGGAATGTTTTTTCAACCAATCGCCGCAATGCTTTTTTTGGTCGGAATTTTTGCAGAATCAAATCGACTTCCCTTTGACCTTGCAGAAGGTGAATCGGAAATTGTAGCTGGATACCACCTAGAGTATTCATCGATGAAATTTGCTTTATTTTTTATGGCAGAATACATCCACATGATTGGCCTATCTGCGCTTTTCATTATTTTATTTTGCGGTGGCTTCAACTTGCTTCCAGGTATGGAATTAATTGCAGGCGATAATTCAATTTTAATTTCTGTTTTCCAATTAATTTCTATTATTACCAAAATCGCACTGATGATTTGGTTTTTCGTTTGGGTTAGATGGACGCTTCCAAGATTTAGATATGATCAACTTATGAATTTAGGTTGGGAAAGATTACTTCCGCTTGGAATTTTTAATTTAATTATAACAGTATTATTTGCATATTTTAGGAATCAACAATGATCATTGATATTTTAGTTACGGCTTTAACGGTAGTCTTTGCATTGCTTGTAGTGTTTACCAAAAAAACAGTTGTCTCAGCATTTTCATTATTGATGACTTTGTTGTGTGTCGCTGTGATTTACTTTCAACTAGGGGCAATGTTTTTATCAGCAGTACAAGTTTTAGTAAACGCGGGCGCAGTAGCAATTCTTTTTGTGTTTGTAATGATGTTAATAAACCTTGAACAATTCCATGCTCCCAAAGTAAAAAGCAAAGCAAAACTTATCTTTACAATCTTTACTATGCTGGTTTCTGTTTCTGTGTTGGCTTTGATTATAAATAATAATATTGAGATTTTAGCGGTTGATAATTTAAAAGATAATTCAATGCTTGGATTGTTTGAAAGCTTGTTCAATATTTATTACTTACCTTTCGAAATTGTAACCGTACTTCTTCTTGCAGCTATCATTGCTTCAATTGTACTAACGGGACACTTTAAAAATCCAAATAAGGAAGTGAACGAATGAGTATATATTATTATTTGGCGACGTTTCTGTTTTGCCTAGGTTTACTAGGAACAATTTTTAAAAAAGATTTGATTTCAATTATGCTATGTCTAGAATTGATGTTGGCTGGAGTTGGACTCTTTTTTGTGCTTTTTTCAAAGGCAACGGGACTACACTCATCTCAACTCGTGGTGTTTTTCATTATGATCGTCTCGGCCTGTGAAGTTGCCATCGGACTATCGCTAGTTATTTCCCTTTATAGAAAAAAACAAACAATTTTTACTGACGATATTAAAATTATTACGGAATAAATTATGTACGAAAACTATTTGGCCCTTATTCCACTATTTCCACTAATTGCATTTTTAATTAACTCTGGATTAATAAAGAGCAAGTTGAACAATGTTCAGGCAGGGTTAATAACTTTTGCATCACTGTTTATCTCTTTTATTTTAGTGATAATGACTTCTGTGCATGTTTACCAAAGTGGAGCAATTCACATTAAGCTTTGGAACTGGATGGAATATAAAAATATTATGTTTGATGTCCATTTAATTATGGATGAGCTATCAGTTATATTAAGCTTAATGGTTACCGGAATTGGAAGTGCAATCGCTTTCTTTTCTATTGGTTATATGGATCATGAAGAAAAAGTTGGAAAGTTTTTTGCTTTCTTCGCTTTGTTTGCATTTTCAATGTTGCTTTTAGTTTTAGGAGAGAATTTCTTAGTTTTATTTATGGGCTGGGAAGGCGTTGGCTTAAGCTCATATTTACTAATTGGATTTTGGTATGAACATACAAAAAACGGAAATGCAGCCAAGAAAGCATTTTTAGCAAACCGAGTTGGTGACTTTGGTGTAATTCTTGGAATCATTGGTTACGCTCTCGTTTTTAACTCAATTTCTTTTAGAGATTTACAACATCCAGACATAAATCTCATAATGCAAAATAAAGAATTGCTGATTGGATCAAGTTTACTTTTAGTGCTAGGTGCGTGTGGAAAGTCTGCTCAAATACCTTTATTTGTTTGGCTACCAGATGCGATGATGGGACCAACGCCAGTGTCGGCCTTAATGCATGCAGCGACAATGGTAACAGCAGGAATTTTTCTACTGTGCAGAGTTTCTAATGTAATCATTCACTTTTCTGTAGTTTTAGATGTTATAGCCTGGATTGGAGCATTGACCTCATTGCTTGCGGCTTTAATTGCACTTACTCAAAGAGATATTAAAAAAATTCTTGCCTACTCTACTGTTTCTCAACTTGGCTATATGGTTTTAGCTTGCGGAGTTGGGGCATTTTCAACGGGTTTATTTCATGTCTTCACTCATGCATTTTTTAAAGCCTTGTTGTTCTTGTGTGCAGCTTCGGTAATTTATGGCTGTCACCACGAGCAAGACATTTTTAAAATGGGTGGATTAAAAAATAAAATGCCAATAACATTTTGGACATTCATGGTGGGACTATTAGCGATTTCTGGTATTCCAGGATTTTCAGGCTTTTTCTCAAAAGATGAAATACTTTCAATGGCACTGATGAATCAAGGAAATGGGATTTATCTTTATTCAATTGGTTTAATTACTGCGCTCTTAACAGCATTTTATATGACAAGAATGATGTTACTTGTTTTCATTGTAAAACCAACAGAACACCACCATCACGACAAACATGATCACCATGAGCATCATGAAGTTCATGAATCACCTTCTGTTATGACAATCCCTCTTGTGTTATTAGCACTCATGAGTGCGATAGCGGGATATGTTGGAATGCCACACGTAATGGGTGGACATCATAATTCTAGATTGTTTCAAACGTTTATTGAAAAGTTTGCAGCAAAACCACTTACTGCTCATCATATGAGTGAAGAAACTGAAATAATCATGATGGTAGTGACAACCGTTTTAATTTTATTATCAATGTCGATCGCCTATTTTATTTACGTTAAAAACGATGAAGTAAAAATGAGAGACAATTTGAGTAACAAGTTTAAAGGCTTGTGGAGTCTAAGTAATAATAAGTTTTGGATTGATGAAGCCTACGAAACAATTATCATTAAGCCACTCTACATGATAGGTGAATTGTTAATTTCAGTAATTGAAATGTCGGGAATTAATGGTCTAATCGGCCTAGTTAGCAAAAGTACTTTTGGAGCCGGTCAATTTTTAGATGAAAACAAACCAGATAAAATCGATTTAGGAATTTTATATATGGTGATTGGTTTAACCATTTTAGTAACAGCAATATTTAACGTTTTTAAATTTTAAAAATTATAAGAGAGAGAAATGAACGATTTATTTATAATTAAATTTTTAATACCACTTATTTGGGCAATTGGATTTGCACTGGCTCCAAAAAACAATCAAAGAGCGATAAAAATTTTCGCGCTAGTTGGTTCTTTGGTGGTACTTGCATATAACACATTACTCTATTTAGAATTAAAAGATCCTTCACAGTTAAACACAATACTTTCACATAGCTTCTCGGGATTTTTTGGAATTTCATACACCTTTGCTATCGATGGTTTAAGTGGCCTTCTGCTGATGTTAAACGCATTTTTATTGGTCATCGTAGTAATTGCAACATGGGACCTTCATACTGAAAAGTTAAGATTATACTATTTTTTAATATTTACGCTCGTATGGGCGGTAAACGGATCTTTACTGGCAACTTCACTCTATGGATTTTATATTTTTTGGGAAGCAATGCTGATTCCACTATTTATTTTAGTAGGCGTTTTTGGTGGAGAAAATAGAAGATACGCGAGCTTTAAGTTTTTCATGATGACCGCAGCTGGTTCGATTTTAATGTTAGCGGCAATGTGCTACATGAGTGCACTTGCTTATAAAATGAATGGTTCATATGATTTAAATTACCAAGTAATCAAATCGCTAAATTTAAAATTTGATGGAATTTGGTCTCCGCAGGCTCTTGTTTTCTGGGCCTTTACAATTGCATTTTTCTTAAAGGTTCCAGTTTTTCCATTTCACTCATGGCTTCCTGATGCACACGTTGAAGCACCGACAGCCGGTTCAATTTTTCTTGCCGGGATTTTATTAAAACTTGGTATCTATGGTTTTTTAAGATTTGTTATTCCGTTTTACCCAGAATCGGTGGCCGCATTTAGAGATATTATCATGTATCTAGGAGCTATCGGCGTAATTTATGGAGCACTGACCGCTTGGGTACAAAAAGATATTAAAAAGTTAGTCGCCTTCTCTTCAATTTCTCACATGGGATATATTGTTTCGGGTATCTTTAGCCAAAACTCTTTTGCGGTTAAAGGCGCAATCTTTCAAATGATCGCACATGGTATATCTACTCCGGGACTATTCATTGGTGTTCATTATCTTTACATGAGAAGACATACAAAAAAACTAGATCAGTTTGGTGGAATTGCTAAGGTTATGCCAAAGTTTGCGGTTTTATTTTTCATAATTACGGCAGGCTCAATGGCGGTTCCAATGACTTGTGGTTTTGTTGGGGAGTTTATGATTACCGCCGGTGTTTATGAAGTAAATAAAACGGTAGCAATCATATCGGCACTAGGAATTATTTTATCTCCTATTTATCTGTTAAAAATGTATCACTTAACAGCACTTGGAGAGATCACAATTGAAGAAAATAAAACACTAAAAGATTTAAACTGGATTGAAACAAGCCCACTTGTTCTATTATCGGTTTTAACCATAGCGCTTGGATTGTACCCAAAATTGATAACAGATATATTTCAAGGAACAATTGCATTTTTTGTTGGAAAAGGTGTTTAAATGGAACAGTTAAGTTTTTTAAACAATATTATTATTTTTATCGTAATAAATTCGATTGCACTTTTAACCTTAAACATAAAGAAAGTAGGAAAGTTTTTAACACACACTTTAAGTCTTGTTTCGGTATTTATTTTTTTAGGAATGCTTTTCACTAGAGATTCATTTGCACTTAGTGAAATGTTTCTATTAGATGGAAACAAACTATTACTCGTAAAAATCGTATCAATTCTGAATATCTTAATGATTCTATTAAACGGATTTGATGATATTGAAAAAGTAAAAAGTACTATTTTAACCAATTACATTTTTGCAGCGAGTGTTTTTCTATTAGGTGCAACGGAGTTGATAACTTTTTATGTTGCCCTTGAAACAATTGCCCTTTTAACTTATACATTGGTTGCCCTATCTGATTTAGAGTTTTCAAGAGAAGCAGCTATTAAATATCTAATCCAAGGATCAGTCGTCTCAGCGATTTTTTTACTTGGAGCTGCATTTTATCTAGGGTCTACAGGAAGTTTATCTTTTGTTGGTATCAATGTTCAAAACCAAGAATTATATGCTGTTTCTCTAGGCATTTTTATAATTACGGCAGCGTTTAAGCTTGGGGCCTTTCCTTTTCATGCTTGGATTGCGGATGTTTATTCCAATGTTTCAAAGGGAAATTTGGCAACGAACTTCTTTGTTTCTAAAATCGTTGTAGGTTTTAAATTTATCACCCTTTTACAGCTCCTACTTTTAGAATCTGAACCACAATTTCAAGATATACTAATTCGCGCCATCCAGGTTTTAGCAGTGCTTTCTGCTTTTTATGGAAATATTATGGCCATTGTACAAGGGCAATTTAAAAGAATTGTTGCTTACTCATCTGTTGCTCATACCGGTTATTTGTTGATGTCTATTTGCTTAAACCCAGAAGATGGATTTGAGAAGCAATTGATTAGCTTTTTGGTATTATATTCACTGACAGCAACTGGTGTAATTTTAATCATCAATAAATTTATAAAATACACAGAAACATCAAGTCGATCGCTTTTGAAGTCTGGATTTTATAGAAATAAAACACTTTCAATCATGTTGGTTGTTTTTGTTTTAAGTTTGGCCGGGATTCCGTTGACTTCAGGTTTTGCAATGAAATACATGCTATTCACAAATTATTTTAGAGAAGGTTTTGCCTTAGAATCTATTTCTATACTAATTAGCTCAATTATTGGTTTAGCTTATTATATTCGTTTCATCAGTGATCTGTTTTCTGAGGAAGAAATTGTTGGAAATCAGTTGATAATTAAAACGAGTTTAAGTGAAACGCTAGTTCATGTTATAATATTAATATCTATTTTTAGTGTGGGATTAATCCCTTCTTTATTATTAAATTTAAAATAAAAATAGATAGGAATAAATGATTGTCAAATATCGAGTAAGACTTTCAAATGGAAGAGTTCTCGGTCCTTTTCAAGAAAAAGAGATATTCGAGTTATTTGAAAAAAAACACATTGATATGTCCGTTGATTGCCAGCAATTTCCTGTTGGTGACTGGAAAAAAATTACCGAATTCAAAAACCTTGTAGAAAAATTAAACCCCCAAGAAGTAGTTAAAGAAAAACAAGGCACAGAAGTTACACAAAAAAAGTTAGATGCAGGTACTAAATCAACTAAAATTGCTATTAAGTCAAAAGATAAAACCCGAACAGATATTGGTGAATTTAAAGATTTCGATTTTCAAAAAGGTGGAAAAATTGAAGTCGACTATAAAGCTTTAGAGAAAAAATATAAACAAGAAAACAACATAGAAGAAGTTGAAGAAAAAACCCTGCTCATCAGGGGATCAGTTCCAAAAAATATTGATAAAACAGTTATTTTAAAAAGACCAGATGCAACTGAATCAAAAAAGAAAATAGAACCAAAGCAAGTTAAGCCAGAAGTTCCGACTGTAAATAAGGAAGAGATTGTTCAAGAGAAAACACAATATCTCGATTTGCAATCAGTACTGCCCAAAGTAAACACTCAGCTTGCTAATTCAGAAGTAGAGTTTGAAAAACAAGCAAAAATTGAAGAAAACCAAGAAAGAGTTAAGAAAAAAAGAGAACTCGAAAAAAAGATAAAAGAAAGTCTAAGCAAAAGAATGCAAGGGACAGATGATGACGATGATGAAGAAAATTCAAACTCTCGTCCTAAAAAAAAGAAAGGAATGTCTTGGATAATAATGATTGCCTTCATTGCTATATTCTATGTTTTACTTGATAAAGAAGAGGCGCCCAAAAAAACAGGACCAGATTATCAGTATGTAAAATTCCCCATAACTAGAGAGTTTGAAGATAAAAACCAAGCTTTGGTTAATTTATCAAAAGCCAGAAGTATGTATGCCCTTGGCACTTATAAAAGCAGAAATATGGCATCAGAACTTTATGTGACTTCATTAGAAAATTTATTTAACGGAAACCCAGCCGTTGGCGAGTTAATACTAAATTATGCAGAACTTCTAGAAAATGCCAAAGATGAGAACAAGGCGGCTCATGTAATTTACAAGTTGGTTAGAGTTGTAGATAAGGAATTATTGTCAGATCCTAATATAGCCTTGGGTGCATCTCTTTTATTTCATAAACTAGACAAACATTACACTGCGATAAATACAATTAAAAACTATTTAAGAGTTAAAGGGAGCCCTTCAACAAAAATGTTGGGATATTATTTGGAATACCTAGTTTCAGCAGGTGAAATTGTTGAAGCCGCCAAAATATATAAAAAACTAGAAGCAGCTCCTAAGAAACCATTTGAAACATATATATCGATGTCAAAATATTTAAAAATCGAACAAAAAAGTGATGAGGCAATCAGATTACTTGAAGAAGCGATTAATTCATATCCTTCTAGTGTTGCGCTAAATTTACACTTAGCCGAACTGTATTTAGAAACTCAATCAAAATCAAACCTAGAAAAAATCGTTAAAAAATTAGAAAAACTAGGAAATGAAGATTCTCCACTCTACTTTGCTTGGTCGATGAAAATCATGGGCCTTTATGCGGCATTAAACAATAAAAATACCGAGGCAGTTAAGTTATTAAAGCAATCACTAGAGATACGAGAAGATGATGAATTAAGAACCAAATTAGCTTTCTTAGATGTTTCTGGAAATAAATTAGCAGATAAGTTAATTTTAGAAAGCAAAATGTTTTCACTAGTAAAAAAAGCTAGAGAAGAAATAAAAAACAAAAACTATGAAACAGCGACTGGTTTATTGGCAGAAGCGCTTTCTGGCGAAGAACTTTATCATCCCGCACTGATTGCACAAGCAGATTTACAAATCATTAAAGGTCAATATGATGCCGCGATTAATACACTAAAACTAGCGACCGATCCAAAGCATTTGAATACTAGCTTATTAAAAATAATAATTGCAACAAATATTAAAGCTTTTAAATATGATCAAGCCATTGCCATGTTGATCGATGCAAGACAATTAAAATTCGCTTTGACTTCTGAGTATGCATATTTGTATGGATTATTGAACGAAGGTAAGGGCAATAATTCGATGGCCATAAAATATTATGAAGAGTCTATAAGAAGAAACCCTCTTGATGATAGGACAATGTTTAGTTTAGCAAAATTATTTTTTAGAATTAAACGATTTAAAGAAGCAAAAGGTTATTTAAAAGAAGCGATCATTTTAGATCCTAAAAACATTGAATATTTAGCACTAAACGCCATGCTTTTATTTGAACAAGATGGACCAGATGTAGCGAACGGTTATTTGCGAGATTTGATGAGCGAGATGGGCGAACATCCAAAATTAATGTCAACAATCGCAACAATTTATTTTAGAACAGGAATGGTTAACGAATTTAAGTCCTACTATAAGAAAGTTCAAGATATGCCTAAAAAGGATGAAGCATTTTATGAGTTTCTAATTGGAGCAACCAAGCTTGAAGGCGCTATGGTCGATTTTGAAAACTATTCAAAAGAACTTTTAAAAATCAATCCAGGTAATTTAAAAGTAAGAATGGATCTAGCAGAAGTTTATTTTCAAAGAGGAAAATTTCAAGATGCGGTTGATGAGTTAACAACAATAAAAGAAAGCCTTATTTCTTATCCAAAAGTTCACTATATGCTTGCTAAAGTTTTCATTGCTCAAAAAAATCTGAAAGAAGCAAAGAAAATGGCCGAAACAGAATTGAAATTAAATCCCAATCTTGATTCAGCACATTTCATCGTAGGAGAAGTGCAAAGAGCAGAAGGTCTATACCGTGAATCAGTTCAGAGCTTTGAAAAAGCCATAAGTCTAAACCCTAAATCAGCAGACCCGCACATGTCTCTTGGCTGGATTAAATTAAATCAAAATCAAATAGCAGAAGCACTTGAATTATATTCAAAGGCACAAAGACTAGAACCGAGTAACCCGATAGTTTACCGGGAGCTTGGTAATTGCTACAAGGCAGCAGGCCAGAGAGCAGTCGCTAAAGAAAAGTATCAAGATTACTTAAAATTGAATCCAGGTGCTGCCGATAAAGAAGAAATTGAGAAAAAAATTAAGAATCTCTAGTTAGATAAGGCCTAATTTCACTTGTCATTTTTACCAAGAATAATTAATATGGCATTCTAAATGTTTATGGAGGATTGGCTGAGTGGTCGAAAGCGGCGGTTTTGAAAACCGTTGAACCGAAAGGTTCCGCAGGTTCGAATCCTGTGTCCTCCGCCACTTTAATCCAAAATAAATTTTTAATGTTAGTAAGATCATGTGGAGATGTGGGAGAGTGGTCTAATCCAGCGCCTTGCTAAGGCGTCGTACCTAGTAATAGGTACCGTGAGTTCGAATCTCACCGTCTCCGCCACCTTAAAAATATCTACGCAGCCGTAGCTCAGTTGGATAGAGTACATGACTACGAATCATGTGGTCGCAGGTTCGACTCCTGCCGGTTGCGCCACTTTTGATCAATACAAAAATCTATCTTGAATTGAAATTGCACCAACCTCAGAAAGGATGGTTTTTATTTTTTCGATAGCAAGTGAATTTTTTTCATTACAAAATTTAGCCAGAATTAATTCATTTTTTAATGAGTGTTCAAATCCTACAAGCTCAGTTACAGAAACACTATAACCTTTTGACTGTAATAATAAACATCTTAGTACGTTGGTTACATGGGCGCCAAACTCTCTCGTGTGTATTGGGTGTCTCCAGATTTCTGTTAAGTGAGATTTGGAAAACATTTGATTTTTGTTTTCACGCAAAACACGAGCCATCTCTGCCTGACAACATGGTACTAAGTAAATAAAAGGCGCATTTTTTTCTAGTCCAAACCGCAAAGCATCGTCTGTAGCCGTATCACAAGCATGAAGGCAAAAAGCAATATGAATATTTGAAGGCAAGTTCGAATTTTTACTTGCCTCTGAGATTGTCGATTCTACAAAAAACATGTCATCGAATTTCACTTGCGAAGCTATTTCTTTACAGGAATTAATTAAATCTGGTCGAGACTCTATTGAATAAATTTTAAGACCTGGAAATTTTGATTTAAAAAAATCGTAAATCAAAAATCCTAAATAAGACTTACCAGAACCTAAATCGCATAAGATTATTTCTTGATTTTTCTTTGAAAGCTCCAAGAGGGAAGGTTCTAAGAAGTTTAGAAAATGAGATATCTGCTTTAGTTTTCTATTGGCATCTTGGTTTAATTTACCATCTCTAGTTAACAAGTGAAGGTGTTGAAGTAATATCGTATTGATTTTTTCAGTATTAATAACTACTCCCGATAGCAGTGCTTATTATATTCATCAATTATTTTCTTAGCCTTATCTAGATTATGATATTTTTCATTCTCTAGTCTAGTTAAAAACTCATTGGCGGTTTCAACCTCACTCTTTAAAAGATTGAGTTGTGAGGCCTCTAAAATGAGTGCTCTATATTGCCTAATTGGTCTGGGTACAGAAAAGAATTTTTTGATAAAAAAGAAAATATAAATCATTAACATTGCAGCCAAAACCAAAGCAGCATTTTTTGCGGTTAAAAGCGCAGAAAAAAGTTTTTTCTGGAATGCTTGATCAATGGTTGAAATAGATAAGTCTACTTCGGACAAGAGAAAATCAAAAAACAAAAAAGCCCGATGAAAATCAATGCCGGTTAATTTTGAAATTTGAAAAAATTCATTTTTTGAATCAAGGTTGGTCAAGAACTCATTCATATCTGTAGAAGATCTACCAGGGACAACAAATTCAGTTGGGTCTACTCGATTCCATTTGTCGTTTAAAAAATATTCTACCCACATATGACCATCAAGTTCACGCACATTGATACTGTTGTTAAAAGGATTTATCTCTCCCCCTTGATATCCGCTCACCACCCGGCTTGGAATATTTAGTAATCTTAAGAGCCAGGCATAAGAAATAGAGAAATGAACACAGTATCCACTGCTTCCATTAAGTAAAAAATCTTCTAGAGATTTATATTGAGGTGGGCTTTTGTTATAGACAAACTTTCTATTGGTAAAAAAGAGATTAAGTTCATTAATTGTTTCAATTGAACCTTTGGGAATTAAAGTAAGCTTAGGAAATTTATTTTTGACAACTTCAGCGTTTGTTTCGCCCATTGAAAGATATTTACTTAGATTTCCCTTGTTTTGTAGATCGGGTTGATTGAGATTAAAGGCGAAACTCCCAATAAGAGATTGGGAGTACTTAAGCTTTAAGGTGTCTTCCACCGTCCTAGAGATAAAATGTTTATCTAGGTCAATTCCCGAGTGGCCCTCAAGGTGAGGCAAAAATCTTTTAAAAGGAGTTGAAGGTTTAATGAAATAAAAATTAGCCTTATCAATTTTATGAATCTGCCCTTGTGTTTGACTTGATACTGAGTTGCTTTCGAAGAGAACAAGATCCTTAAAGGTAACATAAACACTTTCTCTCCAATAGAGGTTTGAAAGATTTATTTTTTCAGGCGGGAGACCATATACTTTAAAAATAGACTGGGAGCTTTGAGACACTTCGGCTAACTCAGAAAAATTAAGTTTTTTAATACCATAATCTTTTATAAGTTGACTAACATTGGTGCCATAAAAACCTTGCGTAAAGCGAGGGAAAATTAAAAACAACAACAGAGAAAAAAACAGAATCGGAACAATAAATGTGATGTATCTTAATGAAAAACTTAAATGGTTTCCGATTTTTTTAACGTAAAGAACAATTAAATAAATAAAACTAATAAGCACCCAAGCCAAAAAAACAACGTCAGGATTTAAAACGAGTAAGCAAACGCCTGTCAAAAGACAAAAGATAACCGAATGAAAAAAATCGATCAACGAATCATTTTCATTATATTTTAAAAGCGACAAGTTAAATAATAAGGCAGCACTTGTTGGAGTTGAAAACTTTAAACCATTAAAGAATAAAAAATGAACGACTATTATGACAACCATTGAGACATTAAAAACATGGCGAAATGATTTAGTAAAAGAAAGTACTGCAATCCCGAAGAGAATTGTCCCAAAAAGTACTTGTGAAACCATCGGCAATTCGGTCCGGCAAAGAAAAAAGTTAATCAAAGTTATTAAGAAAAAAACCAGATTATAATTCATAGGTTGACACCGCCATTAGGCAGGTTTTTGCAAACGCCTTACCTCGACCACTGGTAAACGAGTTCTTTATTTGTAGTGAAACAAACAGGTTCTCATCTTGAATATTTTTTAAAATGTAACTTAATTCCGATAGTTCATCTTCGCTTTTAACCAGATCTAAATTTATTGATAAAGATCGAGCTTGATTCTCATTTAAAAACTTTGTTTGCAAAGGGGTTTGGTGAGATTTTTTCCAAAGAACTCGAGAAAGTGGTTCTCCGGCAAGATAGTCCTTAATGTCAACCTCTGGGTCTGAATCAGTTTTTTGTGTAGATGTATAAGTGTGAGTGGTAGATATCTTGGGAAATGGATAAACATAACAATTTAAATTAACTTCAAAAAAACTAAAGCATCTAAACCAGTTAAATGGGAAAGTAGATTCAATCTTTAATCTGAGCTTTTCGTAATACCCTCTTTGGACTGCCATAATGTCTATAAATTGATCTTGGCCAGAAAAGGATTTTTTATATTCATTTGAAGTTAAATGGATTAGTTTGTTTGAAGAAGAGCAACTTAATCCAAATAAAACTTGATCTTGGTTGGTCTGAAATATAATTTTTCCACGAGACGTTTCTTTAGCAAAACAACTATTAAGAAGTATATTTACACCCAACAGAGGCTTAAAGTTTTCATAGGTTAGAAAAATCGACAAGAGCAAAAAAAAGAAAACAAAAAATGCTAAGAAAATAATATAGTTATTGGTGTAAATTAAGCCCAAAACAACCAATACAACAAATAAAATTAATATCTTAATCCCAGACCATGTAGGTAAAACGTATATTTTATTTTCGGGAAGATTTTTCTCGAAAGATTTAATTATCAAACTTAATTTGTTGAATAATTTCATTGGCAAGTGCACCGCTTGTTCCATTGCTTCTTAGTCGGTGAGATATAACTTTTGGAGCAATAAGTTTTAAATCGTCAGGAGTCACATGATCTTTATTCTTTAAATAACAATAAGACTTTAAACATTTCACCAAGTCCATTCCACAGCGAGGAGAAAGAGCAGCAAATTTATTTGAAGTTCTAGAAATTTGTAAAATCTCATAGATTTTTTCTAATAAAATTTCAGATATATGAATGTCTTGAATACTGCTTTTAATTTTCTGAATTTCGTTGGAATTAAATATTGGTTTTATTTCTTCAAGTAGTTGGTTTGTAGAAGCGCCCTTTAGTAGCTTAAGTTCATTTTCTTTTGATGGATAACCAAGGTTTATACACAACATAAAGCGATCGAGTTGTGACTCTGGCAAAAGGTTGGTTCCAATCTGTGTATTAGGATTTTGTGTAGCCATTACAAAAAAATCATCACTTAATTGATGAGTAACTCTATCTATACTCACCTCTCTTTCTTCCATCGCCTGAAGAAGAGCACTTTGAGTTTTTGGACTCGCTCGATTGAGCTCGTCACCTAACAGAATGTTGGTAAAAATTGGCCCCTTGAAAAATCCAAACTCTGCGGTTTGCGTGTTATAAATATTAGTTCCAACCAAGTCGCTTGGAAGTAAATCACTGGTGAACTGTACTCTCATAAATTCAAGTCCAAGCAGTTTGGAAATTAATTTAGCAAAAGTTGTCTTTCCCATCCCTGGAGTATCTTCAATTAGAAGATGTCCTCCGGCAAAAAAGCAAGCCAAAGCAAGAATGACTTCCTCTTCCTTCCCCAGAATGACTCCACGCGAAGCAACTTGTAGAGAATTTTGTAGCTCTTTCATAGATATTTTCTCATTTTAATTAATTAAAGCATGATTATAAAAAAGTTGTTAAAAAATTTAATAAAAATTCGTATATTGAAATACTTTGAGCAAAGATTGTAATAAATGCTAATATAATTAATGTTTAAAAGGGGGATTAATGAAATATGTTACCTATATGATTCTTAATTTACTGTTAATGGTTACTGCGGCAAACGCGTCTTATAAGAATTTGTTTAAAACAGAAGTCCAAAAAGAGCTAAAAACAATAAAAGAAATCCAGAGAAAAGTTGGGGAAATGAACATTTCTCAAATAAAAATAAAATTTAATGACTATATAATTGATATTGAATCTAAAAACCCACTGAGTAAAATATCTAAAGATTATCAGACGGATTATTTTTCTCAAGTAAAAAGAAATTATGACAGTGGTGCAACTCCATATCCTGGAGAGGTGACCGCACTTTCTGGTTGTGAAAAAAAATTTTCTGCAAAAGTAATAACGATCAATAAAAAGAAGGTTCTTGCTGCATTTTTGTCTGAAAATGGTGGATTCGGTGCATGTTTAAAGGATGAAGTTTTTAGCCTGTCGTGTAACTGGTTTCAAGAAGAAAAAGAGACAAACACGCTTAATAAAATAAAATTGATTATAAAGAAAACTCAAAAATGTGAGGACGTCATTGAGAAATTATTCTTTTAAAATTTCTCTAATAGCATTAGTGGTGCTCTTTTCTTTGGTTACTTTTTATGTTTCAAAAAGTTTTTTCAAAAAACCACCCTATAATATATTAATTGTAAGTACGTGTTCACTTTCGCATAATAGAATTAAGGGACTGGGAACAGAGGGGTTGGCGAGTATGCCAAGCCTGGAAAAATTTATGAGTCAGGCTTTTGTTTTAAAAAACGCTGTGACAGATGCTTCATGGTCAAATGTTTCAGGGTTTTTAGTTGATTTACATCAAGAAGATTTGGTTCAAAATAATTATAAAGCAGTTGGCACCCCATGGACAGAGCTAGAATTGGAGTGGCAGTCGGTTAAAGATCGATTACCGCCTGCATATTTTTTTAGATATCCAATTACAAATAGATATGCGAGAGGTTTAAAGCAAACACGCTATAAAGATGATTTAATTAATATAAAAAACACAATTCTAAATAAGAAGAATTGGCCATTCGTTTTAGAGGTTCATAATAAAATAATTCATTTGCCTTATGTGAAAACGTATAACCGTGCGTTGATTTCAGATGCAGATCAAGAGTATATGAAAAAAGCTATTGAAGAACTTAATATTCATCCTGAGCGCGTTTTATTCACAATGTTTTATGCTAAAAAAAGTGAAGACTACTTAAATAAATTAAAAAAAATTCTAAATCAGAAGGATTTTACAATTGAAAGAGATGGTGTGTCGATTGACCCTTTGTTTGTTGGCTTCATTAACAACAAGAAACTTATTGATTTGTGGAAAAAATCACCAATGTATAATAAAGACATTGAACTTTTAAAAAGAGTCTATAATTCGCAGCTTGAACTATATGACCAAAACACACTTAAACAAATTTTAAATTTATATGGAGACAAAGAGGCGCAAGAGCGAACAGTGATAATCTTTACCGGTGATCACGGAGAGGCTTTTGGTGAACATGGGTATATGATTCATGCCGAAACAGTTTATGACGAAATGATCAAGTTCCCCTTTATGGTTAAATTTCCAGGTCAAACAGAACAAATAATAATTGAAGATCAATTTCATCAAAAAGGTATTTTTGAATTAACCAAACTTCTACTTGAAGGAAAGTTGAACGAAGGAAATTTTTACTCGAAGATATTTTCTGATAAAGAAAAATATAAATATGTTTATTCTAGAAACTGCAACTATACAAAGAGATCTCTTCGCGTTGAAAATAAATGGAAGTATATTGAAAATTTTATAGATGAATCAAAAGAGCTGTATAATTTAATTGAAGATCCGAATGAAAGAAATAATGTTGCAGAGCTTTATCCAGAGATCATTAATGAACTTGAGGGAAAAATAGATGTTCAAAAAAAATTGCAAAAAATGAACAAAATGAAGCACACCTGTATAGAGATTAATTAAAATTAAATACCTTTTGTGATCCTGGAAGCTTGAAGTGATTAATAATGGTATCAATCTCTAAGTGTGAATATCCAACTTCAACGGATTTTAAATTTTTGCATTTTACCTTGGTCGAATAGTGAAACGGGGCCAGGATTGAATTATTCCCATTGAAAAAATCAAACTTTCGACTTGGCGAATAAGTTCTAGAGTAGCCTAGAGATTCAACCAAGACGTATTTTTTGCTTCCGCTTTGACAATTGAGTAAAATATAAGGCTTGAAAAGTGCTTGAGTCCAGCTTTGAGAAACCCAAGGGTTGTTTTGAGAAAGTGTGTAGCCAAAAATCTTTAGAGATATTGATATTGAATCAGAGTTTAATTCTTTAAGATTAAAGGCCATGCCAAATTCACAATACTTTTCTTTGTGGGGGCACATGTTCCATGAAGTGAGATGTTTATATTCTTTTAGGTTTCCCAGCAATAGATCATCTGTGGGAGTATATCCCATGTTGATGTTTTGAATTAACTTTTTGGCTTTTGCATTAGGTGAAAAACGGTAAGGAAGAATCATCATATAAGAAATGATTGGCTTACCGAGAACTATATTTCCGTTCAATATTTCATTTAATAAATCTGGATGAGCATTAGACGCCATTAAAAATCGAATTATTGAAGATAGATCTCCTTTTGGTAAAGCTGCATTTGGAAGCTTATTTAAATATATAAGGCCATCAATTTTATCATGAAATGTTTTCTGCGGGCGTGGGATTGAGCTATCGTAAATATCAAAAAACATTTTTAAATCAACCGAAGAGTGAAAGTTAACCAAGTATGAACTTTCTAAAAAATCTTCCAAGTGATGTCCGGTTTGTAAGTTGAACTCTTTTTGCAATGAGCTTAACTTGCTATTGGGCACATTAAAAGCACTGAAAAGATTCAATTGACTTTGAATGTTGCTAAAATAAAACAGAGATAGGTTGAGAATTAAAAATGCATATTTTTTAGATGACTTAAAACGACTTAGATAAAGAAAAAGTGAAAACACGTTTAGTGTTTGCCAAACAAAATTACGAACATCATAATCGTCTGTTGACCAAATAAGCAAAACACGAATTGCGGAATAAGCAAATACAGAAAAGAACATCAAGTTTAATAATTTTTTATTTCTTAAGATTATTCGAAAATTATAGGCATAAAAAATACAGAGAGAAAGTGAGTAAGGTATCAGGTAACGTCTTGATTGAGAAAAAAATGCATAAAGAATGAAAGCAAAGATGGATAAAAAAAGTAGGATAGAATTTCTATTGTTTATAAAAAAGGACTTACCTTTTATCCAAGCGTGTAAGATTAAAAACATCAATGCGGGAATATGGAAAATAGAAAATAAGTTTAAGGTTGAGACAGCAAGAGGTGCCGTCTTTTCTAGTCTTGTGATTAATGTATTAGGTGCAATTACCATTAGACTAGGGATTGATCGAAGAGAATTGCTCGAAATAAAAAGAGATTGCGAGTCCTCACCGATCAACTTTAGCGACCAAAGTAAATATGGAAAAAGAGGAATAATGAAAAAAAGCAGACATTTAATGTATAGAAAAAACTTAATGGATGGTTTAAGGTTTCTAAATTCAACTAAAACAATATTTAAAATTAAAAGAAGCAACACAGATGTAGAATAGTGAAGCTGAACAACAAATCCTAAGAAAAAACTAGAAAGATAAAGTAGTGTAATCTTTTGATTTAAATCACTTCTCTTGGTTTTCTCAATCAAGTAAAAGAAAAAGGCAGTAAAAGGGACAGCGAAACTTGCATTTGTAAAATATGCATTCAAATCATAAAAAAGTCGATTGGTTGAAAGTGCAAAAAATAAAAGCAAAAATGTAATAAAGTTTTTACCTTTAAACAAGGCCTTAGAAAGTAAATAAAAAGAGATAAAAGACATAGTGTAAAATAAAATCCAAACGCTAAACCACGATTTGCTAAAAAAAAGTGGAATTGCAATTAAGTAATAGTAAAATGGCCCAGGAAGATTTCCCCCACCTGTTAGTTCAGGGCCATAAAAAATATTTTGGCCACTCAAAAGATTAATAGCTCTTGAAATGTCACGTGTTTGAAAAAGATAAAATTCAATATCACCAGAAAGCCTCTCAGGTGAATTGATGACAAAAAAGAGAATTCCAAAAAAAATGAAATAAATGAAAGGCTTTATTTTTTCAAGCTTAGACAATGATGAAAGAAGTACATTGTTTTGATTTTTTAAATTGTTGATAATTGTCTAACCCTCAATGATAGTATTAAAAAATTAAAGCATGTGTTAAAACAAAAAACAATAAATTTAAAATACATATTCTAAAATATTCAAATTGAAATTGTTTGATGTTTTCCGGGATATTTGTTGCTCGAATAAATATCGTCGACGATTACCTTACCATATCCACATGAAATCGAAATAGGCTTTAAACATTTTATTTTTTGTTTTATATGTAATGGCGCTGTAACAGAGTTGTTGCGATTAAAGTAGTTTTCACCTGGTGTATTATAATAATAGTTGTATCCAACGGAAGTTGAAACGGGGATTTTTTCAACCGACCCATCAATACAAGTAATGTCTACATAAAGATTTAATAGTGATTGAGTTAAGTTTTGAGTAACCCACGGACTCTTGTTTGAAAGAGTCATTCCGTGTACACCGACGTTTATATAATAATTGAGATTTACTTTGTTTAGATTTACTTCCATCCCGTATTCACAATACTTGTTTTGATTTGGACAATCATTCCAAACAAAAAAATAATTCTTTCCTTCAGCTTTTGATGGAATCCTGTTTAGAAAATTAAATAGTTCTTGGCTAGGTTTGTTACCCATACTAAGATTTTGAATACTACCTTCAAAGTTTTCTTTGTTTGAAAAAGTGTATGGGTAAATTAATTTTGATGAGAAAATCGGTTTACTCATCTTTATTATTCCAGAACTTATAAAATTTAAAAAATCACCATGCATTTTTGACATACGGAAAAATGAAAATAAATTTACAGGCTTATCGATTCTTCCCTCAGCATCGATCAATCGCCTGTTGGCAATAATAACACCATCGATTTTAAGTTTGGTATTAGGCTTAATGCCCTTTGAGTATTCTGGCTTTAGGTAATCATAATTCTTGCTGTAGGTTAAAAAATCAGCAGAAGAAATGAAATTAAGTAGATAAATCTTACCTGTAAAACCTTCAAGCCTTCTTCCAGTGGAGTAATAAAACTGATTATAAATAGCTTCAAGGTCTTTGGTGGTTAATAAAAAGCCATCTTTAGGAAGAAATAAACTGGGATAAGTACATGTGATTAAGTTACATAAAATAAAACCAAAAAGATTAAGTTTTTTTAACTTTGAAAAAAAGAGCACCAAGCAAACTAGGAATAATAATAAGATAATCCAATTTATTACATGAAAAGATTCAGGAGCATAAATACTGAACAAAATGATACACACAGCGAGTGCAGCTAAAGAAATCGAATACAAAAACAGTCTTAGTTTTTTTAAGCGTAATATTTTTCTAAAGTTTAAATAGTAAATTATGCAAACAACAATCGCCTCAGGGTGCAAGTATCTCTTGGTGTGTATAAAAAAAGCGTAGGCAAAAAATCCAAAAATTGAGGCAAGTAATATAGGCGTCAAATAGTTGTTTTTAAAAAGCTTACTTCTTTTTGAGTTGAAAAGTAGGAATGTGAAAATAAAAGCTGGCCATGGGTAATGTTTTATCAATCTTAACAGAAAAAAGAAAACTTCAATCAGGTTAAATTGCTCTTCATTAAAGAAAATAGAGAATCCATTTTTTGCTAAAAATAAAATACTTGGAATGGATCTGCTCGAATCAATGTTGAAATATAATGCTTGTGAGCTTAGAGCGTCGGGAAAAATTTTCCAGAAAAAATAAGGTAACAATGGAAACAAAAAGAATATAAAACAATTTATTGATGTTAAAACTTTATCTTTTAAGTTTTTTATCTCTAATTGAAAAAAAACAAAATAGAATATACTTAATAAAAAAATGATAGTTGAGTAGTGAAGTTGAATCGTTAAGCCGATTAAAAAAGATGTCAGGTATAAATAAGGTTTTTTACTTTTTACTTTTGGTTTATCGGTAAACAGCAGCAAGCAAAAAATAAATGCACTGAATGGAATTGCAAAACTTGCATTGGTAAATTGCTGATTTCCAACAGTGAACAAACTGCTAATTGTAAGAGAAAGAAACATTGAAAGTTGAATAATAAATTGATTTCTTTTATTTATAACCAAACATGAAATTGCGTAAAATGAAATGAATGTTAAATAATAAAAAAACACCCAAACGCTATACCAATTAGGTTTAAAGTAAAGTGGAATTGCCAGTAATAAGTAGTAGAAGGGGCCAGGTAAATTGCCACCACCTGTTAGTTCTGGACCAAAAAAGATCATTTTTCCATTTAGAAAATCAATCGATCTTTGAATATCTCTACCTTGGAATTGAAAAAAAGAAACTTCACCTGAATAAAATTCCATCGGAACGACTATTAAATATAAAAGGAAAAAGGTAATAAAATTAATTAACCAAAAAAAGTAAGAATTATTATTGTAATTATAAACAAAATTTTTAAATAATTTACTTTGTATTAGGTTTTGGTAGATTGTATTCATATTAATTCCTGTAATTTTAGCATGTGAACTCATGAGAGTGCTATAGCTACTTATTTTTTAACGCAGTGATCATGTAATGGACTATTTTTATATTTTTATTGGCTTTTTGACGGGATTGGTTGATTCGGTTGTTGGTGGAGGCGGGCTAATATCTCTTCCATTCTTATCTTCTCAGCTAGGCGCAGGGGCATATGCAATTGGGACCAATAAAATCCTCGGAACAACGGGTGCACTGGCCGCACTAATAATTTATACCAGAAAAGGCCACTTGCTCTTTAAAGAGGGTCTCTTGTTTTGTCTTTTTTGTGCGGTTGGATCATTTCTTGGAAGCAAGGCTACTCCTTTTATACCGGCAATTTTTTTTAAATATTTCATGATGGCCATGTGTCCAGTTATTCTTTATATAATTTGGAATAATGAAAAATTTACTTCTGAAAATCAACTGGCAAAAAAGCATTCAATTTATTTAATTTTTCTCGCCGGCATATTAAGTGGCTTTTATGATGGTTTTTTCGGTCCAGGTGGAGGAACTTTTATGTTCTTATCCATTTTTTTCTTAGCAAATTTTCCACTGTTAACTTCAATTGCTATTTCTAAAATGGCTAACACTTTTTCTGCGGGTACGGCTTTGGTTACCTATGCCACTAGTGGTTTCGTAAATTGGAAGCTCGGTTTAATTATGGCCATTGGTATGTTATTCGGATCTTTTATTGGTGCGAGCTACACGACAAAAAATTCAAAAAAAGTCATTAAGCCTGTTTTGATAATTGTGGTCGTGCTACTTTTTATAAATTTATTACGAAAATAAAAAGAGGAGCCACAAGGCTCCTCTTACACTTCAAGATATTATTAAAAATTATAAATTATAATTTTTTAATAATTGAATCTGCTAATTTTTTTGGAAGTGGTGAATAGTGAAGTTCCCCAGCCATTTTTTGACCAGAAACTAAAGCCCACTTTAAAAACTTCTTAACTTCAGTAACTTGAGCAGAAGCTGGATTTTCAGGAAGAAGAATCCATGTAAATGAAGCAATTGGATAAGCACCTTTTGCGTCAGCATTGATTACAGAAATTCTTAAATCACCAGAAGCATCTTTTACAACTGAACCAGCTTTTGAAATAGATTCAACATTTGGTACAACCATCTCGCCTTTTTTGTTTTTTATGGCAGCAACACTTAATTTATTGTTGATAGCATATGCAAGCTCGATGTATCCAATAGCACCATCTGTTTGTGAAACAAGTGCAGTTACACCTTCGTTTCCTTTTGCACCAACACCAGCTGGCCAAGAAACACTTTTTCCAGCTCCAACTTTCTCTTTAAAAGAAGCTGAAACTTCAGCTAAAAAAGTAGTGAAAATAGAAGTTGTTCCTGAACCGTCTGAACGTCTAACAACTAAAATGTCAGTTGCTGGAAGTTTTGCTTTTGGGTTAAGTTTTAAAATAGCAGCATCATTCCACTTTGTAATATTTCCTAGGAAAATGTTTGAAAGTGTTTCACCGTCTAGTTTTAGATTATTTTCTAATCCCTTTACGTTGTAAGCCACAACCACTGCACCTAAAACTGTTGGAATGTGATGAATAGGAGTTTTTCCTTGTTTTAATTCATCGTCAGTCATTGGAGCATCAGTTGCACCAAAATCTACAGTTTGAGCAAGGACTTGTTTTACTCCTCCTCCGCTTCCAATGGATTGATAGTTAAATTCGATATTTTTGTTAGTTTTAGAATACTCCGAGAACCACTTTGAGTAGAGTGGATAAGGAAATGTAGCACCAGCCCCGTTAATTTTTTGAGCAGCAAAAAGCTGACAAGAAAGAGATAAAGAAACAATTGCAATAAGTGTTTTAAACATGTAGCGCCTCTTGTTAGGTTAATAATCATTAATCAATTTATATAAAATTAGTCTATGATTGTAATGTTAGGATTTGGTTAAGATCAAAAAAAAGGGAGAGCATAAAGCCCCCCCATTTTATATAAGAATTAATAGAAAATTAGATATCTGCTTTGAAACCAAAATAGATTTTATTATCTACGATTTTGTTAATTCCAGCACCAGTTTGGCCTTCATACTCAGTAGTATCTGTAGTATAAGCTAAATGATATCTGAAGTTTACGTCAGCAATTGGTTTCCAGAAAACACCAGCACCTAAAGCAGTTCTCTTGTAGTCTGTGTCAACAGCAGTAGTAGCTGTTGCAGTTGTTACAGCTGCATTAGTTTCATCTGTAGTAAATTTATCATTTACGAAACTTACAAATGGAGTCCATTCATTCATTGTATATGCTACGTTTGCCCAAATTGATTTTGAAGAATATTTCTTCTTACCAGCAGCGGCAGCGTATTCTGGTCTTTCATAAGTTTTATAGTCAGCGTCAACAACAAATCCTGCAACGTTGAATCTTGAACCTAAGTTCATCGTTTTAACAGAAACATTTTTTTCACCTGTTCCGTCATAGTTTTGTGTGTCCATTGTATAAGCAAAAGTAGGTTGGATCATTTTATCCATTACGCTACCGTTATAATATACACCTAGACCCATACCAGTATTCTTCTTGTCAAAAGTTGTGTCTGATGCTGTCTTGTTTGGAGTATGTACGTTTAAAGCAATTGAATGGTTTTCAATTTGGCTATAAATGAACGAAACACCTGTTTTATAAGTTCCAAGGTTTGCAGCATGTAGA
>JACCDQ011385168.1_pt1 | contig 24242 bp, 15 predicted proteins | sample 7446031 | NCBI WGS metagenome assembly JACCDQ01 (sample SAMN15323442, study PRJNA562643) | freshwater metagenome | isolation source: river surface water | place: USA:Blue River Watershed | collected 2017-08-17 | reverse complement strand
GTACGAGAGGACCGAGTTGGACTGACCGCTGGTGTATCAGTTGTTCTGCCAAGAGCATTGCTGAGTAGCTACGTCGGGACCAGATAAGCGCTGAAAGCATCTAAGTGCGAAACTGACCTGAAGATGAATAATCCATATAAGAGCCGTTGTAGACGACAACGTTGATAGGTTGCAGATGTACAGGTAGAGATACCAAAGTCGAGCAATACTAATTACTCAAGAGCTTGATTGAAACTGTTTAAATCGAATGATACTCTTACTTTTTCCGATTCTTTCACAATATAGTTAATAACTAAAAGACTTTATGGAGCCGATAGCACTGGTGTTCACCTCTTCCCATCTCGAACAGAGCAGTTAAGCCCAGTCACGTTGATGATACTGCAATCACATGCGGGAAAGTAAATAAGCTCCAAATTATTATACAAGCAAAGAAAGCCACCTCTAAAGGGTGGCTTTTTGCATGAAGTACTATTAACAACTACCAACACAACAACAAAGAAAAAGCCCCAACAAGAAATCTCGCTGAGGCCGTATCATGCAGAACTATTCACTAAGAAGTATGAAGGTGTAGATGAGACTCTTTTACCAAAGTCCTATCCTTAAAACGATAACCATCAATAAAAGTCACAAAAATATAGATAAATATTTATTATCTATTGAAAATAAACTTACTGTTTCGTTTTTACATACTTCTCTAACCACTCGTGTTGCTCCCAAAGCATATGCAAAATGTTTTCTTTGGCTGCATAACCATGGCTTTCATAAGGTAATTGAACAAAACGAACTATTCCTCCGTGACCTTTAATAGCATTATAGAGTCTTTCGCTTTGAATTGGGAACGTTCCGGGGTTGTTATCTGCTTCTCCGTGAATCATCAATAAAGGTGTCTTGATTTGATTGGCATAACTAAATGGACTCATTTTGAAATATAACTCGGATGCTTGCCAATAAGTACGTTCTTCATTTTGAAAGCCAAAAGGTGTTAAACTTCGGTTATAGGCTCCACTGCGAGCAATACCTGCTTTAAATAGTTTTGTATGAGCGAGTAAATTTGTAGTCATGAAGGCTCCATAACTGTGTCCACCCACACCAACACGAGTGCTATCACCCACGCCCATACTTGCAATTTTATTAATAGCAGCCTCAGCATTCCAAATTAATTGTTCTATGAAATTGTCGTTTGGTTGTTTGTCACCTTCACCCACAATCGGAAATTCTGTATTGTCCATCACTGCATAACCTTGCGTTGCCCAATAAATTGGAGAGCCCCAACTTACACGAACAAATGAATATTTGCTACCTCTGATTTGAGCAGCATCATTACTACTTTTAAATTCTCTTGGATATGCCCACATAATCACAGGAAGTAAGCCATCTTTTGCTTTATCGTAGCCTTTGGGTAAATACAAATCAGCCGCTAAATCAACGCCATCTTTACGTTTATAGGTGATTTTTTCTTTTGTAATTCCTCTTAATTCTGGTTGAGGATCCGTAAACTTGGTAAGTTGATTCGTGGTATTATTGGCATGAAGAAAATAATTTGGCGTTTCATTTTGGCTTTGTTTACTGGTTACAAAACTCAAATTTTCGTAATCCAAAATATTAATCACTGACTCCAAATAAGGTTCTTCGCAACGCCATAGCGTTTTTGTTTCTTTCGTATCTAAGTTAAACGAATTTAAAAATGGTAAATCTCCTTTCGGTGAAGAGCCTACTCCACGCATCAAAATAGTACGATTCGCTAATACTTTAATCGTGCTTTTCTCGAATTTATTAGAAGCCATAATGGGCGTTCCTGGGTCATTGTATGCATCGTCCGTACTACGGTCAATCAAAAGCTTTAGTTCATTTTTAGCGATATCCAACTTGCTTAACTTTTGCTGATGTTTCACTCTTGAATACTCACTAATCAATATTTCATTCTCACTCAATGGAGAAATATTTCCCATTCTCATTGACGTTTTTGTTAGCACCGTCGGATTCGTCGTAAAAGGGGCTGGTAAAATATAAGCTGCATCATGAAACGCTACTTTTTTCTTGATTAATCCGCTATCCAAAGGTTCAATCCATGAGAGGGTACTTGGTAAGGTATTCACCCAATTATATCCTCTTGGGGCATTCAGAACGTTATCGTATCCCGTTGGGGCTAATTCATTGCTTGGTAATTTCGCAATCATTTTAACCAATTTTCCATCAACGTCAGTTACTAAGATTGTTGAGTTGAATCCGCTGACTGTTACTAAATAACTGTACGGTTTATCAATTTTTTTCACCAAAAAATATTTCTTATCAGGTGACAGCGTCACATCGCCGTAGATCTGTGGTATTCCAATTTTAGTTTCTATACCATTAGTATTTTTTACTAATTGGGAAGTGGTATAAAACTCAAATAATTGCTCATCGTAGGGCGATTTGATTAAGTCTTGATAAGTGGGGCTAGCAGCCACTTTGCCTATATTTTGTTGAATAACTGGTCCTTTGGGAGCTAGGGGCTTTTTAGGGGCACTGCTCGTAGGGTGTACAATAGTGTTATAAACAATCGTGTTATTATCAGACCAAGAAATGTCATTGATGACTAGATTCAACGATGTGCTATTCGTTTTAGTCGCCTTTTTAGTTTTCAAATTAATGACGTATAAATCTACTCCGTTATTATTGGTTTGAGTAAAAGCAATTTTATCATCATTGGGACTCCATTGGAAATTACCTGCCCTTAGATTAGCTGGTAAGCCCATAATCGAATAATCTTTACCTGTCTTGATTTCTTTCAAAGACAAGCCAATTCCATAAGTAGATCGACTTGGAGCAAAGTTATTGGGGTTAATTCTCAAACCTGCAATACGCAATTCGGGTTGTGCTAATTCTTCTATGGTAGGCATGGCACTACGTTCAATGATAAGCATAAAATCACCTTTCTCATTAATACTTACATTAGGAGAAGGTTTAGCAGTCGCTAAATTAAGAATAGTAGCTGGGGGAGTTTTGTATTCAATAGCATCTTGTGCATTGACTTGAAAACAAAAAAGAATGGCAACAAAAAAGTACAATGTTCTCATTTTAGTTATTTTAGTTTGTGATGAAGATTAAAAATAAAGATAATATTGTCATAAAATGTATGGTCTTAACCTTTTATTTTCCTGTTGATGTTCTTAGTAATATACTTATTTAAACTTTTCTACCGTTATATATACTGTTTGAGTGCAACCAAGTGGTACGTTACTCCTATTTGACTTTCTTGATTTTTGTGACCACTGCTATAGTGCAAAGAATGGTATTTTTTAGGAAGTTTATGGCTTCAATATTAAATAAAAAAGCCCCACATAAGAGTTTTTCTTATGTGGGGCTTTTAAAATCACCTATTTCTATTTCAATAATGTTCGTAGATTCATCATTTCGGTTGCAGGAGGGATTTTTTCATAAAGAATATTATAAACAGCATCGATGATTGGCATTGAAACATCGTAGCGTTTATTCACTTGATGGATACTCTTTACAGCATAATATCCTTCCGCAATCATATTCATTTCTATTTGAGCTGACTTTACAGAGTAGCCTCGTCCAATCATATTGCCAAAGGTTCTATTTCTTGAAAATTGAGAATAGGCTGTTACTAATAAATCTCCTAAGTAGCCAGAGCTGTGTAAATCTCTTGTTGATTCAGGATATACAATGTCAAGGAAACGTTTAATTTCTTGCATGGCGTTGGATACTAAAACAGCTTGGAAGTTATCACCATATCCTAAACCGTGGGTAATTCCGCAGGCAAGGGCGATGATATTTTTAATCACAGCACAGTATTCAACACCGTAGAGGTCTCCAATCGCATGAGCTTGTATGTAACGGCAACTCATTAAATTGGCGAAATCCTGAGCCAAGTGCATACTTGGTGAAGCAATAGTTAGGTATGACTGTTTTTCAAGAGCTACTTCTTCGGCATGACAAGGCCCAGCAATGGCACACATCATGGTTTGAGGTACGCCAAATACTTTTTCCATCCAGTCGGTTACAAGCATATTTTCCTCAGGAATCATCCCTTTGATTGCAGAAACTACTCTTTTCCCAGCAAAGTGGTTACGAGTAAGGTTTTTAAGGGCATCTGGAACGAATGCTGCAGGAACAGCTAAAATTACATATTCGACACCATTTAAGGCATCGTGCATTTTATGATATGCCCTAATTTTTCTTGGATTTAGGGGAGCATCAGTTAAGTAACTCGGGTTGTGATTATATTTTTTGATAAAATCTACATCCGATTTACGGCGTAGCCACCATTTGATTTTAACGTTATTTTCCGATAAAATCTTAATGATTGCAGTAGCCCAACTACCACCGCCTAACACCGCAATTTGGGTGGGTAAGTTTTTTCTGAAAGCAGGAATCTCTGTCATGTAGTAAAGTTAACTGACTGTTGTCGTATATGAAGTGGTATTTCGTGATTTGTTTGAATAATTACTAATTAAAATCAATATAGTTAAAATTTTGAATATTAGGCTATATAGCACTTACTCTTTAAGTGCGATTATTTCCTTATTTTGAAACAGCACTTTTACGGCTGTTACTTTGTAATTTTCTCGAACAAAAAATACTTGTAAACCAAAGCGTTGTTCTTCAAATTCATCGTCCTTTTTCCGAATTAATACAATACTTGGAAATCCTTTTGCTTTAGCGACTAAGTTATCGTTCTGAAAGCTAATTTCGAAGCGTGTAAGTTGTTTTATTTCCTGTGGTAAATACATACCGTAGTAGTCAGTAAATTCAAGAGAATCACCGCTTACTTGAGTGATACACTCATGAGGTTTTGCTACCAATATAGCGTTGCAAAAAGTGAGTATCAGCAACGTTACAAAAAGTCTATTCATGGTTAGTTACTGCTGTTTTTTTCCAGTCAATATAGCCTTTGAAAGCTAATAAAAGTATTAAAAAGTATAGAATACTGGTACCGATTAAGTGTTTTGAAAAATACATTCCGGTGTAAATAAAATCAGCTATAATCCAGAGAATCCAATTTTCAATATATTTTTTTGCAGTCATCCAAACGGCTATTAGACTAATGGCTGTTAGCGTAGAGTCTAAATAGGGTAAGCTTGCGTCAGTTGAATTAGCATGATAATACCCCGAAGCTAAAGCGAATATAAGACAAAAAAGTCCACATGCTGGTACTAATTTTAGGGGTATTTTAGTCACTCTTAAATTCTCCTGCTCTCTTGTTCCATAGAGCCATTGATACCAACCATATAGGCTCAGAATAATGAAAATTCCTTGTAGCTCCATATCTGAATATAGTTGATATTGCCAGTAAATGACGGCATAAATGCTTGAACTAATAATTGACCAAAACCAACCCCATGTATTTTGACGTGTATTGAGCCAAATACAGAGCAGAGAGGTGATAATACCGATTACTTCAAGCCAGTTATGTTGGAGATACTCTATCAGGGTTGTATAACTCATTTGGTAGCTGTTTTACTTATTTTTGTTTTCTTTTTCTCAAGGCTATCAAAGTGTTTACAAAATCCTTTGAGCATACATACACCACATTGAGGAGAGCGGGCTACGCATACGTACCTTCCGTGTAAAATTAGCCAATGATGTGCAACGGGTACAAGTTCAGTAGGAATATGCTTGATGAGTTCCTTTTCTACAGCAAGGGGAGTTGTTGCAGTTTTAGGAACCAGACCTATGCGGTGTGACACTCTAAAAACGTGTGTATCAACAGCCATTGCAGGTTGGTTATAAATAACAGATACGATAACGTTTGCAGTTTTTCTTCCAACTCCAGGTAAGGTCTGTAATTCTTCAATTGTACTAGGAATCTCTGAGTTGAAATTAGCCACTAATTTTTGTCCTAATCCAATTAAATGTTTGGCTTTATTATTGGGGTATGAAATAGAGCGAATGTATGAAAATACTTCTTCAAAAGAAGCATTCGCTAATATTTCAGGAGTTGGAAATCGCTCAAAGAGAGCAGGAGTGACCATATTTACCCGTTTGTCTGTACATTGAGCGGAGAGCACCACTGCTACCAACAATTCAAAAGGATTGTTGTAGTGAAGTTCAGTTTCAGCAACGGGAAAGTTTTGGGTAAAATAGTCTATTAATAAGCGATAACGTTCTTTCTTGAGCATAATGATTTTAAGATTGATAAATCAAAAATAGCTAGAAATAAAGTTATTACACTATGTGTATGCTGAAATACACCAGATATTTAGACAGAAATGGAGTAAAAGAACTAGCTTCCCGAGGAATTTCTCGGGAAATATCTTAAAATAAAAGCCATCATACCACGAGTTTAGACCGTAGTATGATGGCTTTCTGAGCTTTTCCTTGAATATGATAGAATAGTGTCTATACTGGTTGGGGAAGGATGTCGATAGCTTTTATCTAAACCTGCTTGTACATCAAGCATATCCAAATAAAATTCGAGCATTTCTGCATCGCTTATCAGAGCATCTTGAATTAAGATGTTCTCATCTTCCGTTGTTTCATTATAGACATAACGGATAATGTCATTCTGAGTAAAGGTTTGTATCATAACTTGGAGAATTTTTGCTCATCATTTTGCGTAGATTTATCAACGCATAGCGCATTCTCCCTAAAGCCGTATTGATACTAACGCCAGTGGCATCAGCAATCTCCTGAAAACTCATATCTTCGTAGTGACGCATTACGAGTACTTCTCGTTGTGAGTCAGGAAGGAGTTTAATCAAGCTTCTAAGATGACTGTGTGTTTCGTCTCTGATTTGGATATCCTCAATAGAGTCTTCCGCAAAATCGAGTGTATTGAACACACTGCTACCATCTTCAAAAACGACATTAGGATAGCGTTTCTCACGACGGAAATAATCAATCGCCATATTATGTGCGATTCTTAAAACCCACGGTAAGAATTTACCTTCATCATTATATCTTCCAGAACGTAATACGTCAATTGCCTTGATGAATGTATCTTGTAATAAATCCTCGGCTACGTAAGTGTCCTTTACGATTAAATAAATGGTAGTATAAACTTTTGATTTGTATCGGCGAACAAGGGTTTCAAAGGCGTGTTCGTCACTGAATTGAATATAGCGTGATACAAGTTCACTGTCGTTAACATGGATCTTTTCCATTGCGATAAATCTATTTAGTTAACGTAGAGCTTTATGCCATATTGTATCTCCTATTATTTTTTTGTTTAATTGAAACCAGTGTATTCTGTAGTTGTTTGATTGGTTGATTCAAAGATAATGGATGCAACATTAAATCCAAAAAAAATACTAAAACTTTTAACATCCATTAACGAATATTAACAAAGGTTTGTTCGTTTTATACGAATGGCCTTGTCTCTTCGAGCAGTTGGGTAATGAAAAAGTCCTTAGCTAATTCACTAAGGACTTTCTTATGTGTTGAATCTTATCTTCTTCCTCTAGAAGCTCTCACTCTTACAGATTTCATTCTGTTTTCGAGTTCTGCAATTACTCTAGCTGAGTTTTCCTTGCTTGCTTCATACGTTTCGTTTAACGATTTGTATGATGCTTGTATCTTATTGTAATCATCTAAAAGACGATTATATTTTACCGTCAATGTTTCAAAAGTTTCTTTGCTATCCTCTTGACATCTAACGTAGTCGTCGCTCTTCTTTTTGAACTGACTTTCTAAGCTAAAGCGGAAGCTGCTTAATTCAGCATTGTCCTGACGTTCTTTCAGAAGTTGGCTCTCCAAACGGTGAACTTGATCTTGATACGCAGCTATCTGTTTCGTGTCTGTACATCCTGTAAGCACAAGAACAATAGCAACTAAGAGAAAAGTAATGTTTTTTTTCATGGATTGTAACTGGGTTGATAGGTCAACTAATTGGAAATCAAAGATGATGCCAAAATGTTGTACGCAGTTTAATTACCTGATTATGATAATGGCGGATGATACGTTCCTACTAGTTACTAGTGAGGCTCGACAACAAACATACTCGTATTTTTTGAATGTTTAAAATGAAATGCCTCTTTTTTTCTGTTTTTAGCTAAAAAATCGTTGTTTTTTAGCTAAAAGACTTGGGTTCTCGATGTATTTAGTGTGTTCATTATCTGATTATTGACTTTTGGGGATATCTATTTTACCACAATTTCTAGCTTGGTATGGAGAGTAAGACAGAATAAGACTTTATAGCCTGTTGGGAAGATAGGCTTACTATAACTATAAGTAATGACAAATAAGAATTAGTAATTGGGATTATGTCTATTTCAGATGCAACTTTGTATTGTAAGAGTGTGTTGATTAAAAAATGATAATTCAAGCTGTTTCAAGGTATTAGATACAGCGATAAATGGATAAATCAGGGGATTTTTTAACTAAATATTCCAATCAATATAATTCTTTTAGTAGTTTTGTGAAACAATCTAGTTATTTTATAGACTATCTACATAGATAAGTTTTATTGATAGGTTGATTTGTACTTACTCATGGTAATTTAATTAAATGACTTCAAGGTATGTGATACAACGTACCTTTATATACTATTAGATATGCAAAGTTTTAGAACTGAACTCGAAAATCCACTTGTTGAAAAGGATATTATAGACTTAGCTAACAAGATTCAACTTTTCCGTGAAGGAAAAATTCATGATGAAAAATTCCGTAGTCTTCGTTTAGCTCGTGGAGTTTACGGACAACGCCAGCAAGGGGTGCAGATGGTACGTATTAAATTGCCTTACGGGAAAATGACCTTTAAGCAATGGAATCGTATTGCGGATATTTCTGACGAATACTCAATCGGAAATTTACACTTGACTACTCGTCAAGACGTTCAGGTTCACTTTGTATCGCTAGAGCGTACACCAGAATTATGGGCTAAATTAGAATTAGACGATATTACGTTGCGTGAAGCGTGTGGAAATACAGTTCGTAATGTGACGGCTTCTCCGACAGCAGGTATTGACCGTAAAGAAATTTTTGATGTGACTCCGTATGCGGATGCCGTATTTAGATATTTCTTACGTAACCCTATTTGTCAAGAAATGGGTCGTAAAATCAAAATGGCGTTTTCTAATACAGAAGAAGATACCGCTTTGGCATTCATTCATGACTTTGGGATGATTCCTAAAATTCAAGATGGAAAGCGTGGCTTTAAAGTAGTTATTGGTGGTGGACTTGGTGCTCAACCAATGATGGCTTATGTAGCGTATGAATTCTTAGAAGCAAATCAATTGATTCCATTTATTGAGGCGGGTTTAAGAGTATTTGACCGTCACGGAGAACGTAATTCTCGTCATAAAGCTCGTATGAAGTTCTTAATCCAAAAGATTGGCTTTGATACGTTGATGGGGTTAATTGCTGCAGAACGTAAAGCGTTGAAAAACCAAACAGTAGAAATTGAAACGGCTGGTTTTTCAGAGACTGAAATTGCAGATTATTTGCCAACGTTAGTTTCAGACGTAAAAGCTCCTGAAACAGAAGCATACCAAGATTGGTTGGCAACGAACACGTTCAGACAAAAACAATCGGGTTACTACGGTATCTACGTACGTGTTTTGAACGGAAATATTAGTTCTGAGACTACTCGCTCATTAACTTCTCAATTAGCTGGTTATGTGGCTAATGATGTGCGTGTGACTATTAACCAAGGCTTAATGTTCAAATTCGTAAAAGAAGAGAACTTAGCTTATGTTTATAATGTATTAAAAGCACACGGTTTAGCAGAAGCAGGAGCTAATTCGATTGCTAAAATTACGGCTTGTCCTGGAACAGATACCTGTAACTTAGCAATTGCAGATAGCACGAATATTACGTCTAAGTTAGAAGCTGTAATCATGGAAGATTTCCCTGATTTGATTCATAACAACGACATCAAAATCAAGATTTCAGGTTGTATGAACTCTTGTGGACAACATGGTATGGCTCATATCGGTTTCCACGGCTCTTCATTGAAAGCAGCTGATAAACGTGTGTTGCCTGCTTTACAAGTATTGTTAGGCGGTGGAGCATCAGGAGACGGTCTTGGACGTTCGGCTGATAAAGTAATTAAAGTACCAACTAAACGTGGACCTGAAGTATTACGTGTTTTGTTGAATAACTATGAAGAAAACGCTTTAGAAGGAGAATACTTCAATGCGTATTATCAACGTCAAGGTGAAAAATATTTCTACACGTTATTAAAGCCATTGGCTGACTTAACAACCTTGAAAGAAGATGATTTCATCGACTGGGGTGCTTCTGAACAATTTGCAACAGAAATTGGTGTAGGAGAGTGTGCTGGGGTAATGATTGACTTGGTGGCTACGCTTTTGTTTGAGTCTGACGAGAAAATGGAGTGGACGGAAATTGCTTTCGCTGAAAATCGTGTTGCTGATTCTATTTACCATGCGTATAGCGTATTTGTAAGTGCTGCTAAAGCGTTATTGTTAGATAAGAGCGTTACGGTATCAACTCAAAATGCTGTTATTACCAAGTTTGATGAAAACTTTGTGGCAACAGGTGATGTGAAGTTAGGTGATAAAACCTTTACCGAATTGGTATTACAAATTAATCAGTATGAGCCATCTGTCGAATTTGCTACTTCTTATATCGCAGAAGCAAAGGCATTTTTAGGATTAGCAAAAGCTTATAGAGAGCAGTCAGTAGAAGCGTAAATAATGGATTTATTGAAGAAATTCAAAGTCCCTCGTTTTGCTTGATTACATAAAGAAAAATTCTGTTAGGTGTGAAAGGGTAAAGAATCGTAATTTCTTTGGTCTTTCGCACCTTTTTTGACTCTTAATAGATAGGAGATATGACAAAATTAGCCAATTTCAAGGATTTAGAACCAAAGCCTAAATTGACCGTTGTGGGAGCAGGCCCAGGTGATCCAGAATTAATTACGTTGAAAGCAATAAAGGCATTAAAAGCGGCAGACGTAGTGTTGTACGATGCCCTTAGTGCAGATGAATTGTTGGATTATTGTAAAGAAGGTGCTGAAAAAATATATGTAGGAAAAAAACCTGGCGAAAGCCATTCGCAAGATGCCATCAATTTTATGATTGTGGAAAAAGCCTATATGTATGGTCATGTAGTACGATTGAAAGGGGGAGACCCTTTTATCTTTGGTCGTGGGATGGAAGAGCTTGAATATGCCAAGCAATTTGGTTTAGAAACTGCTTATATTCCCGGTATTTCGTCTTCCGTTGCTGCTGCTGGTTATGTAAATATTCCCTTGACTACTCGTGGAGTAAGCGAAAGTTTCTGGGTCATTACGGGGACTAAGACGGATGGAACAATATCCGACGATTTACGCATAGCTCTTCAAACCAAAGCAACTGTTGTTGTCTTGATGGGAATGAGTAAGCTTGCTGAAATTGCTCACATTAGCGAAGAAATGGGAAGAGGAGATTTACCTGTTGCTATTATCCAACATGGTACTACAGACAAGCAAAAAGTAGCTGTGGGGGTTGCTAAAAAAATAAAAGAGCTGGCAGTATGCAATAATTTATCAAATCCTGCCGTTATCGTACTTGGAGATGTGGTTAAGTACGCATCTATCAATCAAATTGAACTAAATATCTCTAATTCAGAGAGTCAGCAATAATTAAGTTAAAAATTTTTAGTGGTTAGGTAGTTAAAAAAGCTCAAAGATATTTCTATGAGCTTTTTTTGTTTTTGGGATGAATCCCAATATTTCCTTCGGGCGTAAAATAAAGCTGTTCCTCTTCTATCAGTTGACGAATAATGCCTTGAAATGCCGTCTGGTCGTTAGGGTGCATTATTTGAAGAATCAACTGCGGGCTCATAGACCCATTTTCGAGTAAACGTATCAGTTGTTGTTTTACATGCTCATGAGCCTGATTCTCCTGTAGTTCTTCTTTTTCGAGCCTTTTTTTCTTGATACAAATATCACAAACGCCACATTCGGTATCCGTTATTTCATCGAAGTAAGCTAGTAATAATTGGGTGCGACATCGTTTTGTATGCGTTACATAATGCTGAACCGCTTGTATTTTTTGAAGATAAGCCTCTCGACGTTGCTTGATAATTTGCACTTGTAAGGGTAAACTAGCAGCATCGAAGCGAGGAGTCAAAAACGTGATTTGTGGTTTGTCGCTATGCTTGTCATAACTGAGTAGCTCCATTTTTTCCAGTTGCGACAACATGGTTTCGATTTCGGAAGGAGGAACTAAAAACGCTTTAGCCAATGCCGTTTCCGAAATATTAATAAAGGTCGAAAATAATTCGCCTCCATACATCCGCAAGACGAGTTTGATAAAACCATCGTATCGAGGATTACGTAACTGAAAGTCATATAATTGTCGATTATCAACCCGTAACATCAACTTTGATTGGTGACTGAAATTATCAGAAAGGGAGATAAATCCCTCGATTTCAAGCATTTTAATGGCAAAGTATGTATCCGTTGGAGGTAAATTAAAACGACGTTGAAATTCGACCAAATCAAACTCAAAATTATTAAACTGTCCTGCTCCATTTGCCAGTTGATAAAAATTACCAAGGCATTGATATACTCGCCTAATTAAGTCGATAGGAGGAAAACTTTGGTCGGCATTTTTTTCCAAACTATCCAAATCAGGTTGATTGTAGAGAGCCACAGCAAAGGCTTTTTGTCCATCACGTCCTGCCCGACCAGCTTCTTGGTAATAGGCTTCAAGCGTATCTGGGAGGTCTAAGTGAACCACCAAACGTACGTCAGCCTTATCAATTCCCATCCCAAAGGCATTGGTGGCCACGATAACCCGTACCTGATTTTGAATCCATTGCTCTTGCCTTTTACTTCGCTCGCTAGCGTTTAGACCCGCATGATAAAAGGTAGCACGGATGTTATTTTTTACCAAAAAATCGGCTATTTCTTGTGTTCTTCTTCTATTACGAACATAGATGACGGCTGTACCCTGAATTTTCTGGAGCATTGCCAAAAGACGACGTTCTTTGTCTTCTTCTTTTAGGGTAGAATAAGACAAATTAGCCCGTGCGAAACTTTGTTGAAAGAGTTTCGGACTCTTCATTTCTAATTTTTCAAGAATATCGAGCTTTACTTCTTTGGTTGCTGTGGCCGTTAAAGCGATAAGGGGTACTTCGGGAAATAAAGCTCTAAACTCCGCAATTTTCAGATAAGGCGGACGAAAGTCGTAACCCCACTGGGAAATACAGTGAGCTTCGTCGATAGCGATTAAACAAACCTTCATTTGTTTGACACGCTCAATAAACAAGGTCGTTTGTAGGCGTTCGGGCGAAACGTATAAAAATTTGATATTTCCATAAATACAGTTGTCCAAAGCGGTATCAATCTGTTTTGGGTGCATCCCCGAAACGATAGCTATGGCTGGAATTCCCCGTTTTTTGAGCTGTTCTACCTGATCTTGCATGAGGGCAATCAGGGGAGAAACTACAATACAAATGCCATCTAAGGCCAGAGCAGGTACTTGAAAACAAATGGATTTACCTCCTCCCGTAGGCAATAAGGCAAGGGTATCCGTCTTGTGTAAGACCGATGAAATAATGTCTTCCTGCAAAGGTCGAAAGCTCGAATAACCCCAATATTGTTGAAGGATTTGATGGATAGACATGGTGTATTCTTGTAGTCGTCAGTTGAAAGTTTAAAATGTAGATAAGTAGCTATTATCTAATAAATGAGACAATAAATAGCTTGTACTATTTGTCAACGAGTGCTTTTGTCGATAAATTTTACTTCAACCAACCTGCATAAGTTAAGTAATTATTGGCAGTACGCATAAAGACTTCTGCAGCTTGTGGCGATACGTCTTTTAGGTATTTGGCAGGGTTTCCTGCATAAATTGTTCCAGACGGAACACGAGTATTTTGTGTCACAATAGCTCCTGCGGCAATGATCGATCCACGTTCAATAACTGCTCCATCCATGACGATTGCCCCCATCCCGATTAACACTTCGTCTTCGATTGTACAGCCGTGAACAATGGCGTTGTGAGCAATGGATACATAATTACCAATGGTGGTCGTCGTTTTTTGGTAAGTGGCATGAATGACAGCTCCATCCTGAATATTGGTATTGTGGCCAATCGTGATGGTATTTACATCTCCACGGATTACAGCATTAAACCACACGGTACAATTGTCGCCCATGGTAACATCACCAATAAGCGTTGCATTTTCGGCAAACCAGCAGTTTTCGCCGTGTGAGGGACTGATTCCTTTGATAGCTTTGATAAGAGTCATGGCTTCTAGTTTTTTTTGTAAAGTTAGAAGATGACAGGAAGAAATCGGGAGAGCTAGCTATTTTTATCTTATTCTTTAATATCAAAACGCCCGTCACGTAGGGTTACGATGTCGTTTGGGTTGTTTTTATTGATAAAAGAAACCGTAAATTTTCCCGAATAAATTTTTTGCAGGGAGTCGAAATGCGTGATGGTTATACTATTTTCAAAAGAGGGATGGATGACGTATTGTTCACAATTTCCACTCTTACATTTTTGATAAACACTTGCATAAGGACTGAATTGGATATTGCTACCTTGTTTAGGAAAATAGGTCATAAATCTGTATGTACCTTCTCCTTTTACGCTATTGACCATAAAACTAAGAGATTCTAATGTCTCTTGATTATTGACAGCAATACGTAGGGTCTGAGCGGTATATTTTCCCCAAATAGCTTCGGGTACATGGTAGTTGGAATTGCTTTGGAAACGTTGAAAAGGAGTCCATTTTATTCCATTGATTTCAGCCCCGAAAGTTTGCTTTCCCTCTTGTGTAGGAGCAGGCAATTCGGCAGGCTGTACATAGTCATTTTCCTCACAACTACTAAGTGTGGTCAGTGTGATAAATAGCCCTATGTAGTAGAAAATCTTCATACGTCTAAAATAATACTTTTTTGTTAAATAATATAACTTTATATATTATTTTTTCTGCTAATTAAGAAATAAAAATTACCTATAAAGTAAAAAAACGTATGATTTTTTATGAAAATATTGAGTAATAAAAACATTTTTACTTGTTAAATATTAAGTAATTGTGTAATAATATGTTATTTTTGCATTGAATTTGAACTTGTAATAATTTATTGAGTATTCCTGTACTCATTTGACAACCGCATCAAACCTCTATTCTCAAAACCTAGTTGTTGTCTAAATTTTATTTTATTACAAACATTAATAGTTCAATTCATCCATGAAAAAAAATCATTTCATTGTTTTTCTACTTCTTCTATCTACTTATTACTCAATTTTTTGTCAAGTTTCAGGCTTCCAAGATAATGTTTTTGCGAGTGGCTTTAGTAGTGTTAATGGTATTACTTTTGACACCGATGGTCGGTGCTACGCTTGGGAAAAAGATGGTAAAGTTTGGGTTCGATTACTCGACGGTCAATGGCGTATTATACTGGATATTGGGGAAGAAGTGAACATTCAAACCGACTGTGGTTTGAAAGGTTTTGCTCTTGACCCTAATTTCTTGACTAATGGGTATATTTATTTACTCTATGATGTCGATCGTTATTTTCTTTTAAATTATGGAACACCCTCTTACAATCCGAATGGAAATGACTATGCCAATGCTTCTATTGGTAGAATAACCCGTTATACGGTTAATTTGACAGACTTCACTGTTCCGACGAGTTCTCGTTTGGTACTTCTTGGAAAAGATAAATACGATGGTTTTCCTCTTCTTGCTGAGACCCATAATACGGGAGCATTACTCTTTGGTACAGACGGAACTTTGTTGGCATCTTGTGGGGAATCTACTCATTATACGATAGATAACGGTTATAATCCCAACACTTATTTTCAGCAGGCGATTTATGATGGTATTTTGAAAACCGATAATCCAGCGACTCCTTCCATCAATGAGGATGACAACGTAGGAGCATGGCGGGCTCAGATGGTCAACAGTTTAAATGGTAAAATTATACGAATCAATCCTGCTACGGGAGAGGGAGTCCCGAGTAATCCCTTTTATGATGCAAGTAATCCCAGAGCTGCTAAGTCTCGAGTATGGGCAATGGGCTTAAGAAATGGTTTTCGTATGACCCTAAAACCCAATACTGGAGCTCATTCACCCTCAGAAGCCAACCCTGGAACGATTTATATTGGCGATGTAGGAGGTTCATTAAAAGAAGAAGTGGATGTCGTGACGCAAGGCGGTCAAAACTTTGGGTGGCCACGTTATGAAGGCATGGATGAGGGCGATTCTCCGATTATTTATTACCCTAATAACCGTAATGAATTTTTAGTGCCTTTTACGCACAGAAAGCCCATGTTAGACTACCGTTATGGAGGTAGTAGAGCCTATAAAAATGGTCAACTAACCAATGTGAAGTCTTTTAATCCTAATTTTGATATAGAAGGAACGTGTATTATCGGGGGTGTTTTTTATACAGGAACTAATTTCCCATCGGAATATCAGGGGACTTATTTATTTGGAAATTTTGATAACAGTGGAAACTCTACTACGTTAAATTGGATTCACTCTTTCTCGTTTAATAATAATTCGGATGAATTAGAGCATATCAAGCCTCTCGATTACATGGCCAACGGTGTAACGGCAATGGCTGTCAATCCAGTTAATGGCTATTTGTATTATGCTTCTTATGTTGGTAGTATCCGTGAATTGAAGTACGATACCGGGAATCAACCACCTGTTGTGAAGGTTTCAAAAGAGGTGTATTGGGGAGCAAGTCCTTTGGCGGTAGGTTTTGATGCAAGTACTTCTATTGATCCTGAAGGGGGCGTACTAACCTATCGTTGGAATTTTGGCGACGGAAGTCCCATTGTGGTAGGAGGGGCTACACCTACTCATACATTTATCGCTTCCAGTGCAGTTCCCACTACCTATACAGTGAGTGTAGAAGCAACCGATCCGTTAGGAGCTTCTACTACCAAAACCATCATGGTTTATTTGAATAATACGCCTCCTGTTATTGTGAGTACGTCCCTCGATCATCTTGGAATCTATGCCAACAGAGAAGCTTCCTATGTATCTCTGAGAGCCACGGTGTCAGATACGGAAACGTCTAGTAATCAACTTAGTTACCAGTGGGAATCAGCATTGCATCATAATACTCATAATCACCCCAACCCTGTGAGTCACTCCAATGTATCAGGGTTTATGATGACCCCTCTTCCGTGTGATGGAAATACGTATTTTTACCGAGTTACCTTAACGGTTTCGGATTTGCAGGGGCTTTTAACCAAAGTCATCAAGGATATTTATCCTTCTTGTAATGGAGATTCTATTCCACCGTCTATTCCTCAAAACTTGGTGGCATCAACTAAGACAGACTCTACCATTACCCTTACATGGAATGCTTCGAGTGATAATCAAGGGGTTTTACAGTATGAAGTTATCAACATCGGTATTGATACGACATACACTTCGGATACGACCCTGTTGGTTACTAACCTTACTCAAGAAACAACGTACTCTTTTAAAGTACGAGCGATGGATATAAATGGGTTGTACTCTGTTGCTAGCGATAGTTTAGCGGTACTGACTGAGCCTATTCATCTACCTGTTTTGGGGGATGAATACCTTTTCCGAGATGCAATCGTTGCTCCTTGGACTAGTCAAAGTTCTTTTGAAAGGTTAAGTTTTATAAGCACTTCCAACTTTAAAATTGAAAACAAAAGTATCAGATTGAATACTCCTACCTATGGAGACGAAATTAGTTTCGTCTATGGCAATTATCCCTTGTTTACAGAAGACTTTTTGCCAGGGATTGGCTTTTGGGTCTATAATGCAGGGGAGAGTTCGTTTAATTTTCAGTTAAAAGTATGTCCTAAAACGACAGTAAGTGGAGATAGTATTCAATTGACTGCCTTACCTCAAAAGTGGAATTATTACCTCATTCCGTGGACTTCTCTTAATAATCCTGTGAGGGTAGCAAAAGTGAGTCTTCAAATGATGGCAAGTCAGGCTGCTTCGTTGTATGTTGACGAGCTTAAATTAGTGCATTGTGCAAATATGGCCACTGTAAAGAGTGGTAATTGGGATGACCCCACAATTTGGAGTTGTGGTCGAATTCCTATGGCAACCGACAGCGTTACAATCAGTGCAAATGATACTATTACCGTTTTAAGTGGGACGAGTGCGACCCTGTGGTTACTGAACTTACTAGGTTCTTTGAATATTGAGAGTGGAGCTGTTTTTGATATGAAGAGCTATTAAAAGACTAGTTGGGTGCGGAAAATAGTGCGAATATTTTATTTTGTGGAAAATAAAACTTTACTATTCAATAGATTATAATTTAGTGTTTAAACCTTTTGGGGGATAAAAGGTCTAACATCTAAGTTATAATCCGCCACTAATAGAAAAGTCACGATGAAAGCATTATCCGCTCTTTGTTTGTTATTACTCCTTGTTATATTCAGTTCTATAGGTCAAACATCTAGTTTTCAAGATACCAACTACGCCAGTGGTTTTGGGAGTGTCAACGGTATTACGTTCGATGCTGTCGGTAGGTGTTTTGCTTGGGAAAAAGACGGGAAAGTATGGGGGAAAAATACCGACGGCAATTGGCACCAATTATTGGATTTGGCGGAGGAGGTAAATACTAACACTGATTGTGGGCTGAAAGGTTTTGCCTTAGATCCCAATTTTTTAACTAATGGTTATATCTATTTATTATACGAGGTAGAACATTACCATTTATTTCATTACGGCCTACCCGATTATGACCCCAATATGAGCGAATATGAAAGTGCTTCTATTGGGCGTATCACTCGCTATACCCTTGATTTTACTAGTTTCTCCATTTTACCAAATAGTCGTTTCGTGTTAGTAGGTAGAGATAAAAATGATGGTTTTCCTATGATTGCCGAAACGCATAATGTAGGAAGTTTAGTTTTTGGAACAGATGGAACGCTTTTAGCTTCTTGTGGCGAATCAACGCATTATACACCTGATTATGGCTCGAATCCTAATACCCACTATCAGCAAGCGATAGCCGATGGCATTTTAACACAGGATGACCCCGCTACGCCTGACATTAACGAAGATGATAACATAGGAGCATGGCGTTCTCAGGTAGTTAATTCATTGAATGGCAAAGTGATACGGATAAACCCAGCCACAGGGGATGGGATACCGAGTAATCCTTTTTATGACGCAAGTAATCCCCGAATGCCCAAATCAAGAGTATGGGCTATGGGCTTTAGAAATCCTTTCCGAATGACCATCAAACCCAATACGGGGAGTCATTCTCCTGAAGATGCAAACCCTGGCGAAATTTATGTAGGAGATGTGGGGGCAAGTCAGAAAGAAGAAGTCAATGTGATTACACAAGGAGGGCAAAATTTTGGATGGCCTTTTTATGAAGGAATGACGGATGAGAATACTCCTCTTGTGCCGTATCCAGGCAATCGGGCAGAATTTACCAATATACCCGAATGGAAACGTCCCCTCATGGATTATCGAGGAGGAGGAGCACGAGCGTTTAAAAATGGGCAGGTCGTAGATGTGTTAGCGTTTAACCCCAATTTTTCTGTCGTAGGAAGCTGCGTAATTGGAGGCGTTTTTTATACAGGTACTAATTTTCCATCCGATTACCGAGGGGCTTACCTTTTAGGAAATTTTAATAATGGCGACCAATACGAAACAGAAAACTGGGTGCATGCGTTAACGGTTGATACAGCCAATGAGTTACAAAGTATGATTCCCCTCGATAGTACGGCAATGGGGGTAACTTGTATGGCTCTAAATCCTACAAATGGTTATCTGTATTATGCGTCGTATGTAGGAAGCATCCATGAAATCAAATACGCCTCTTCTAATCAAGCTCCTCTTGCAAAAGTAACACAAGCGATTCATTGGGGTGTAGCCCCGCTGACGCTTACGCTGGATGCGAGCACTTCAACAGACCCAGACAATGACTCGTTGAGTTATACATGGGATTTTGGAGATGGTAGTCCTGTTGAAGCTGGGAGTAATGTCACTCATACGTTCAATGCTCCAGATACTGCTGTTTATACTGTTACTGCTACGGTAACAGTTACTGATATTCATGGATTAAGTAGTACCGCTACTGTATTGATTTCCCTGAATAATACACCTCCCACCATTAATTCGACATCGGTAGATAACATTGCTATTTTTGAAAATAAAACAAACCTTCAGCTAGCTTTGGAGGCGAGTGTGCAAGATAAGGAAAGTGATAGGAGTCTTCTGAGTTATAAATGGGAAACAGCTTTGCATCATAATACTCATAATCACCCTAATCCAGTCAGTAATGCGGAAACATCATCCGTGATATTGAGTCCTGTCCCTTGTGATGGTAATCTCTATTTTTATCGAGTAAAACTAACTGTTACTGATCCTCAGGGACTTCCGACGGTTTATGTTAAAGATATTTATCCTAATTGTACTACCGAAGTGCGTGATACAATTGCTCCAAGTGTGCCACAAAATTTACAGCTTGTGGCTAAAACGTACCATACAATTCATTTATCTTGGGATGCTTCCACAGACAATGTCAGGGTTGCAGGTTATCAGCTAATTGCTGGAACAGATACGATTTGGACAACACAAAATACGTATGCTTTTGAAAATTTGACAGCCGAAACGAATTATCGTTTTGTGGTGAGAGCTCAGGATGCTTCGGGTAATTGGTCTGACTTTACGAATGCGTTAGAAACAGTCACGGAGTCTGTACCCGATACGATTCCTCCCAGTGTTCCGCAACATTTAACAGTGGGTAGTAAAAGCGAAACTTCCGTGCAACTGATTTGGAATAGAGCCTCTGATAATCGTGGTGGTGTTACCTACCAACTCTTTAGAATTGGAGGAGAAATGCTCACTACATCCGATTCAATATTAACAGTTACTAACCTACTTCCAGAGACCGTCTATCAATTTTACATCAGAGCAGTGGATGGTTCAGGGCTTTTGTCTGCAATAAGTGATACTATTTTAGTCGAGACATTACCTATTCATCCTGCTATTGTACAGGATGAATACATCTATAGAGATAATGTGGCAAGTGCTTGGGCTAATATTACCTCTCTTGCAGGTTTGACAATCCAAGAAGGGGCTGGGTATAAAATTGATAGTTTCGCCATTAAATTAGCGTCTCCTGTTCAAGGCTCACGCCTGACTTTTCAGTACTTAAATGCCCCTTTATTTACGAGTGATTTTCCTGACGGAATTAGCTTTTGGGTGTACAATACTGATTCAACGGCATTACCACTTGTATTTCATTCTTTCCAGACTAGTGGAGGAGGAGCTACTAGTAAAGAAGTATCAGCTTTACCTCGACAATGGACACCAATAAGTATTGCTTGGAATGAGCTGGGGTCGCCAGGGAGAGTGGCAAAAATTGCGATTGAAATGAATGCTTCACAGGGACGTTCCCTATATATCGACGAGTTAAAACTTGTACATTGTGCTATGATGAACTCCGTAAAAAGTGGTGATTGGAATGATGCCTCTGTTTGGAGTTGTGGTCGTGTGCCAATTGCAACGGATAGCGTCACTATTCGTCAAACCGATACGATTACCGTGCTGAATGGCGTAAGTGCTACGATGCGACTGCTGAACTTACTGGGTCATTTACAGCTAGAAAGCGGAGGTATTATCGATATGAAAAATTATTAAAAAAAGACGGCTACCAAAATCAAGGTAGCCGTCCTTTTTGTTTAAAATCCTTCTTTTTCTACCTCTTTTTTCTTTTCTGGTTTGGCAGGCGTTTGGTCTTCTTTGTTATCTGTCTTACTTGCTGTTTTATTCGTTGCTTTTCTTACTTTGGTACGATACATTTCTGCATAACGATCAACAAAGGCTAGTTTTTCTTCCGAACCAACTCCTAGGAACGAGTACGCATTTTTTCCACTACCCTTTTTGACTCCCTTTGCTTTTGTGCTAACAATGGCATTGAAATCGTTATCAGACGAAATAACACCCATTTCATTTTTCAAGAAAGCCATGTAATACCAAACATCTGGAGAAGCTTCTAAGTAGAGATAAAATTCGTCGCCATCTACTGTTTTTCGAATTTCGATTTGTCCCTCCATTTCGGTATTAATATCTACATCACCAATAGTCGCAATACTCAATTTACCAACCGTATAATAGGATGAATGGGTATCTGAATAACGAAGGTTTGCTTTGGAAATCACCATCGTTGTATTCAGTTTTGAATTAAAGGTATTCAGAGCAACGTGCTCATTCTTGATTCTTCTTTCAAACGGGTCAACTACTTTTCCACCCAATAAGTTAGCTAATTTTGACATTAAATGATCTCTGTCTTCGGGTTCATCGGCACTGGCATTATCTCTTGCTTCTGCATTCGTCTTGACGATTTTGTCAGCCATCGTTTTTAATACTTCCGTAGGAACAGGGAAATTAAGTACCATCAGTTGGTCAAACTTATAGCGACCACTATCCGTTCTCATTTGGGCAAAACCTGTTGTTTGAACATAGTTGGCAGGTGAGAAGAAATGAAATACCCCTTCTAAGTTGAGCGTTTTCTTATCATCGTCATAGATGTAACGATTGACTTCATACGACTTTTCTTTATCCTCAGAACCAATTTCAAAACGACTCGTTTTCGGAATGTCTCTTAACTTTCCAACAGCCACAAATAAGTCTTCGTCTTTCGCATCACCTTTATTACCTAAGAAGGTGGTGTATAAGCCACCTGATTCATTCCTAAAGTGTAACCCCGCATAAATAGGTAAATTAATATCACTTTTAAGATTCGGTTGAACATCAATGGTTACATTATCGGTATTATTTCCTTTGAAGGCAAACCAGTTGATAATATCCGCTCTGTTTTTGGTATCAGGGCGAACATAGCCATCTAGTGATAAGTTCTTTTCAGTTGCCAACATCGTGATTTCGCCTCGATAAAGCAATTTACTAGATAGTCTAAACTTGTCTTTTTCTTCGATATTCGCTTTGGCAGTGGTGATATAACCTTTGACTTTTTTACGGAATTTATCTTCTATGATGGTTTCTTTAAAGTCAAAATTCCCCATTTTAACGTTTAGCGTATCGCCTGCAAGGTTTAAGAAACGATAGGTAGCATCGCCTTCAAATTTACTTTTTGACAAGATACGAATATTGCCATTCACCAATGTATGATAGCCGTTAAGTGTATCTACTTGTAATTTTGCGTTATAGAACCCTCGCATTTCGGCATCTCGGCGGATGGAAACGGCTCCTTTATCAGGGAAGATTTTGGCATCAGCCGATTTGATAAAGTATACGCCATAAATATTAAGCGATTGTTTTTCGATTTCGTAAAGGGCTTCCGAACCGTTAAAGGATAGTCCTTCTTGTGAGGGTTCTAGCGAGGTAAAGGTAGAGATTCTCACGTCGCCTTTCATCGTAATTGTTTTCTTATTTATATCCCATTCCGCACTGTTAATAGAGGTTTTGTAAGCAGTATAAGGGAAGAATAAGCTCGTTGAATCTTGAATTTTGAGGTTCGTTGGGGTTTTAATACTTACCAAACCTGTTGCCAAGTTGAAGTTAACGTTCATGTTTTTACCCAATAAGGCTGGCTTAGCTGCCGATAAATTGCTACCTACAGATAGGTTGGCTGGTTGAGCAGAAAAAGCATCCTTTCCAAACTTAAAATTGTTGGATTCCGTTTCTGAATCAGCACGGCGTATGGTGCCAAATCCAAAAATCCCCGACTGTTTTAGTAGTAGTTCTCCCCGTAGTTTTGAGCTACCTGCATATAAATCAAAGTCGTTTCCTTTCGTTTCAATCAACATACTATCTACTTTAGGACTCCATTTTAGGGTAAAGTTGTTGAAAGCTACTTTCGTAAAATACCCTTGTCCTAACGTTCCTTCGTTAATTACGCCTGAGCTTCCATAAGCCACTACCGTATCACTAGTGAAAATGGCATCCTTTGCTTGAATCTGTGCTGTCAAATGGTTGATTTCACCTTCGGCATGGAGTCCCTTTTTATCCATGATTAAAGGACCCGTAAATTTCATAAATGCTTTACCATTGTATAGACTATACTTGCCTTCGGGTGCTTTGTGGGCAAATCCAAGGGAGTTGTCTGGCATCGAAATCAATGTTTCTTTGAAAGGAGGGAAGATACCATCCGAATAGAAAGTCCCTACAAAGTCAATGTCTTTGACATTTAAGCTGTCAAAGTCAATGTTCGCCACTTTAAAGTAAGTCTTTTGATTGTAGGCTCCGTTTGCACGCCAAGGATGGTCGAAATAAGCGGTTACACCCGTTGGCACAACCAAACGAGGATATTCTGGGATTCGTTGACGACCCGACTTATTATCGGGTTTATTGATATAAATTACCCCTGCATCGTATTTCAAATCGCCCCCAATTTCGGTGCGTCCTTT
>JACCDQ010407037.1_pt1 | contig 24264 bp, 24 predicted proteins | sample 7446031 | NCBI WGS metagenome assembly JACCDQ01 (sample SAMN15323442, study PRJNA562643) | freshwater metagenome | isolation source: river surface water | place: USA:Blue River Watershed | collected 2017-08-17 | reverse complement strand
CGAATAAGCAAAGGCCTCGGGAGCTTATTAAGGAGATATTTGTAGAGTTTCTTCACGTACCAAAGTTAAACTTTTCAAAAGAGAATATCGCTACTTTTGTAGCAAATCACGCTATGAAAATCAAGCCATTATTCCTCTTTTTCTGCATCCTCATGAATTTAGATTTCCTTGCTCAAGAACCTGTTGCTCCTCAAATTGATCACAAACTCGAGCAACACGGCCACCAAAGGAATGATCCATACTACTGGATGCGCAACCGTGACACTGAGCCAGTTCTCAGTTATTTAAAAGCTGAAAACGCTTATGCAGAGGCCTATTTCAAGGCGCTCGATCCGTTAGTAAATAGCTTACTCAACGAATTTGAAGCACGCATTGACCCCAATGAAACAAGTGCTCCTTATGTGATTAATGGCTATCAATATCAATCTCGAAATGTAGAGGGCCAAGATTACCAGCAAATTTACCGCTATGAATTGGACGGAAAAGCAGTCTTGTTTTTTGACGAAAACCTCCGAGCCAAAGACAAACCCTTCTATGAATTAGCTGCTTGGGCGCCATCTCCAAATAACCAAATTTTAGCCGTTAGTGAGGATTTTGTTGGTCGCAGAAAGTACGAGATTCGATTTAGAGCAAACGGAAAATTCCTAAAAGATGTCTTGACAGAAACGAGTGGAAGTGTCGTTTGGGCAAATGACAACAAAACAGTTTACTACACCAAAAAAGATCCAGAAACACTCAGAGAATATTTGGTATATCGCCATCAAATTGGCACGCCGCAAAGTGCCGACGAGCTTATTTATGAGGAAAAAGATGATAAATTCAGTGTTGGCATCGGCAAAACCCTCACCAATGCTTTTGTATTGATATATAGCTACAGCTCAACAACTTCTGAAATTCAATTGATTGATGCCAATATAGCGAAGGCTTCGCCAAAAGTTTTTTTAGCTAGAAAAGCGGGTCATTTATACGAAGTGGAACACCATGATAACGGTTTTTATATTTTGAGCAATGACCAGGCGGTTAACAACCGTGTATTGTTTTCAAAAGACATCCCAACAGATATTACTGCTTGTCAGGAGGTCATCAAACACAACCCGAAAGTTTTAATTGAAGGACTAACGGTGTTTAAAAGACATTTACTTATCGAGGAACGTGACAACGGGCTTTTGAAATTGAAACTTAAAAATGTTGCTGACGGCCAGGAAAAGTACATCGATGTAGACGGAGAAACCTATTATTTGGGCTTGGCTACCAACGATGACTACGCCGCTTCAAAAATCTATTATGTGTTCAACTCCATGACTACGCCATCAAGGGTATACACATATGATTTACAGACTGGTAAGCGCGAAATATTCTTTGAAAAGAAACTCAGAGACACCAAATTTAGTCCTGAAAACTATGAGTCTAAGCGCATTTGGGCAACAGCCAATGACGGCACTCAAATACCGGTTAGCATCGTTTACAAAAAAGGCACTAACTTATCAAAAGCGCCACTTTTACTTTATGGCTATGGTTCTTATGGCTACACCATTCCAGATATTTTTAGCCCGACACGCTTGTCATTACTAGACCGAGGTTTTGTATTTGCAACTGCTCACATCCGTGGCTGTAAATACCTTGGAGAAGAATGGTATCAGGACGGAAAATTCGATAAAAAGATAAATACGTTTACCGATTTTATCAATGCTGCCGAATATCTTGGTCATATGGGTTACTGCGACCCATCAAAAATTTATGCCAACGGTGGCAGCGCTGGTGGCTTACTTATGGGTGCCATTACAAACATGGCACCGTACCTATTCAAAGGAATTGTTTCCGAAGTGCCATTTGTCGATGTCGTGACAACCATGCTTGACGAAAGCATTCCGCTCACCACAGGTGAATACGAAGAGTGGGGAAATCCGAAAGATCCTTATTACTATTATTACTTATTGAAATATTCTCCTTACGACAATTTGCATCGCATGGCTTATCCTGCTATGTATGTCACCTCAGGGTATCACGATTCTCAGGTGCAATATTGGGAACCTGCAAAATACGTAGCTAAACTCAGAACACTACGCACCAATCAGGCGCCATTGATCTTTGAATGCAACATGGATGCCGGTCATGGTGGTGGATCAGGCCGCAGTACCGAGCGTTTAGAACGCGCTAAAGTATATGCATTTATTTTAGGATTGGAAGGCATTGAAAAATAAGTTGGCCCTTATTTTCTTGCTTTTTTCGAAGGCGTTCATTGCGCAACAGTTTGCCATTGAGTCTTTTCGAGAGCGCCCGATTATGTATGCAGATATCGGGTATAACGCCAATCCCTTCTCCTTGAAGGGAAAGTTTGGGCAGCAGGTCAATGAGTTGTCTTATAAAAACAATTTTAGTCCTTTCTTAGGTTTGGGCTTTGCCTATAAATGGTTTCATCTCAGGGTGGGCTTCCCTATTATTGGCAACCTCAGGTCTGCAAGCAAATTTGGTCAAACGACACAATATAATTTTGCCTATGACCTCACCTTTAAAAGGGTTTGGTATGATTTTGAATTCAAGTCTACATTTGGTTATGCTTTAAAAGATGCCAATGATTGGGATACCTCTTTAACAACTTCTGAGCCGCACCTCATTATGCCTAAAGTGCGATCAATGAATGTCATGATGAATGGTTGGTATTTCCGCAATCCAGATTTTCAAATGAATGGTTTGCTTGGAAAGAGGGCACACTACACTCAAGAAATCTTGACTTGGTATCTGAAAGGCACAATAAATTATTTTGGTTCAGCCAATAAAACCGGCCCCTTAATTCCGACTCAGGTACAAGACCCATTGATTTCTATGATGAATTTGAACAGATTGCAAGCCTTTGACTTTGGAGTAGTTCCGGGCCTTGCGTATGTCAATCGGAAAAATAATTGGCAATTGGGTGGCTGGTTTGGTTTGGGCCCTGTCCTTCAAATTAAAGGTTTTGAAACCCCAAGCTACTCTAAATTATTACTGGGTCTAGCCCCGCGCTTTGATTTCAGACTCATGGGCGGCTATTCTTCTGATGAGCGCTTCTTTTTCTTGGTAACAGACTTTGACAACAAGAGTATTCGCTATGAGGCTTTCAATTATAGACAACTTTATTACGCCATCAAATTTGTTGCAGGATATCGCTTTCCTGCACAAAAAAAGGAGAAAAAGTAGTTTTTATTGCGGCTTGAAATTATTCAATACTTGATAAAAATATTTTTCGCTTCGGTGAAAAAGCGGAGTGCTTCCCAACCTCCTTCACGACCAACGCCTGAGGCTTTGACGCCACCAAATGGGGTGCGAAGGTCACGGACTAACCATGCGTTTACCCAAACAATGCCAGCCTGAACTGAATCGGCCACACGGTGCGCGCGCTTGAGGTCAGAGGTCCAGACAGTAGCGGCTAAACCATATTGAGTAGAGTTAGCCATTTCCAGCGCTTCTTCTTCAGTGTCAAACGGCGTAATTGTGACCACCGGCCCAAAAATTTCTTCTAGGTTGGTGCGGCAAGTATAGTGCAAGCCTTCAATAATTGTAGGTTCAATATAGTAGCCTTCTGCGTGTTCGCCTTCTAAAATTTTACGCTTTCCTCCAAATAAGATGGTCCCACCTTCTTCTTTAGCCAGCTCTATATAACTCAGGATTTTTTCCATGTGTGGTTTAGAAACAACGGCGCCCATTTTTGCTTCAGGGTCTGTAGGGAAGGAGACTTTGTTTTTGGCCATAGCCGCGACAAAGGCCTCTTTGAATTGTTCGTAGATGGGTCTTTCGATAAAAATTCTGGAGCCACACAAACAAATCTGACCTTGATTGGCAAACGAAGAGCGGATGGTGGTGCTTAGGGCTTCCTTGAAGTCACAGTCTGCAAAAATGATGTTCGGATTTTTCCCGCCAAGTTCTAAAGAGAGTTTCTTGAACATAGGCCCGGCTGTGCGAGCGATGTATTCACCTGTTTTGGTGCCTCCTGTGAATGAAATGGCTTTGATTTTCGGGTGCTTGACAATGGCGTCACCTACGTTGGGGCCAGTACCGTGCAAAATATTGAGAACGCCGTCTGGCATGCCTGCCTCTTTGGCAATTTTACCGAGCATGTAAGCAGTATAAGGCGTTACCTCAGAAGGCTTCGCAATGACACAGTTTCCGGCAGCTAAGGCAGGAGCAATTTTCCATGAAAAGAGATACAATGGTAAGTTCCAAGGAGAAATACAGCCCACTACACCAATTGGTTTTCTTGTGGTGTAGTTGAAACCAACCCCTTCCATTTGATGAGATTCAGAAGCAAAATGCTCAATAGCCGTTGCAAAGAAATGAAAGTTTGAGACGGCACGTGGAATATCGACATGTTTGGCCAAACTTAGGGGCTTGCCGTTGTCTTTGGACTCAGCAGCTACAAAAGCATCCATGTTGGCCTCAATACCTTCGGAAAGTTTTTTTAGAATTTTTCCGCGTTCTTCTATTCCCATATTTGACCAAAGTGGAAAAGCATTGCATGCTGCTTCAACGGCTAATTCTACATCGGCAGCATCTGAATCTGGTATCAGTGAATAAACTTTTCCGGTAGCCGGTTCAAAGTTGTCGATATACTTTCCACTAAGAGGTGCAAGGTAGGCACCATTAATAAAATTGCTGAGTTTTTCCATCGTAATACAAATGTAAGCATATCTAATGAGAGGTTTTGATACCTTTGTGACATGAAAATCAGTGAAGCACAAGCTACAGTTGATCATTGGATCCAAACGTTGGGTGTGCGTTATTTTAATGAACTCACCAATACCGCTATTTTAATGGAAGAGGTTGGTGAGTTAGCGCGCATTATGGCCAGACGCTATGGCGAGCAATCAGAAAAAGAATCCGACAAAGACAAGGACCTCGGCGACGAAATGGCTGACATTTTATTTGTCTTGTGCTGCTTAGCCAATCAAACAGGGATTGACCTCGAACAAGCACTTGAAAAAAACTTAGAAAAGAAAACCAACCGTGACGCCACACGCCACCTCAATAACCCCAAATTAACAGATGGATCAGCTCAGTAGTGTCAGTAAAACTTTGCGTTCGAGTCAAGGTGTTTTAGTCAACGCATTGCCTGGGCAATATGAAATGCAGCTTTGGTCTTTATTTGAAGAGTATGTGCCGCAACCCGAAGAAGGTTCACCAAGGGCCATTCTTTTGTGTAAAGACGACCAACAAGCCCGCGCCATTCACGCCCAATTTACACAATTGGCCAAGGCAAAAGACCTCACCGTAGACCTCATAGTTGAAAAAGGAAACAAACTGCAGCAACGCAATGACCTTTTTGATGGCACTGAAATCATTGTCGGAACAACGCGACGCATGGCCGAGCTTTATTTTCAGAATGGGTTTAATATTAAAAAACTCAAGTTGTTTGTCATTCTTGAGCTTGATTTACACATGCGTCAAGGTCACAAAGGTTATATTGTCCGCATGACAGAAAGCTTACCAAAATGTAAGGTCATCTTTTTTAGTGCCAATGCCGATGAAGAGCGCACACTCGGCTACCTCGACGAATTTTATCCGAACATTCAGACCCTTGAGTTGTCTGAAGAAGCATGAGATCCGAACAACAGCTCCTTGCCCTAAGACCTTCTGTAGAAAAAGCCGATCAAGAATCTAATCCGATCGAGCAGTTTCAAAATGAGGTCTTGCGCCCCATTCTTAAATTTCAACACGAACTTTGGCTGAAAGAATGGCAACAAAACCAGTTGTTTATTAAAGTTAAATCGAGCAGCAAGGAAGCCGAGCGCCGACTGTTCTTAACGCAAATTTTCTCTAAAAACCCGGCTTTAGTTCAGCGTTATATTGGAATGATAGCAGGATTTTTCCTACTTGAAGAGTATGCTTTTTATACAGCGAATAGAAATGTGATCGATAAAAGAATCAAAGAGTTGCTCTTGACACGCTTGTTATCTTACTAAACCATATCGAAAGCGGCAATAAATACAGGTTCTTTCGGCTCAAAGTCACCCCTAAAAACAACATCTACCTCAGCTACCCCAATCAGTTGGTGCAGTAAGCCCCAATTGATTTTTTGCTGCGCTTTTTGATAAAGCGCATCGCGGGTATCGTTCCACCAAAGCATCGAATGCAAGTGCTCTTTGGCCAACATGCCTTCAAATAATCGGTCTACATCTTTGATATCCCCTGACGGATTACAGACCACCTCGGGCACTAAAAAAGAATGTTCTTCTGGTTGAATAAGCCGATTGAGCAGTGGTAAATAAGGCAACAGTTGAACTTGTAGCCCACCTAATTTACCTGGTAGTCTTTGAATTTCCCAACGCACTTTTTCAAATTTAGCCATAGCTAATAGCTTCCCGTCGTCGTTTCGAAGGCAGGCTATTTCTCCATTTTCAAAATAGTAAGTTAAATAGGCTGTGTAATGCTGAAAGGTTTGCTCAATGAGAGAGAGATGTTCTGAATTTATTTTTTCAATGCTGAGGTTTTGCTGCTTTTTTGGGAATAGTCTGCTGTAAGATTGTGTGGCGAGTTTTGCTTTGGTTTTAAAGCCAAAAGTTTCGCTCATCCATTTACTGCGTACATTTTTTGTATCGATATAAGCGTAACAATAGTTTTGTGTCCCGCCGTAATTGGTTTCGAGGTCCTGAAAAACTTCTTCAATTTGCACCTTTAATACCGACTTCGGATTCATGCGGGCTTTTCCTTTTGATTGGAACTTTGAGTCGAAAGAAAAGTAGCGCAGATAAAGTCCAAATGGCCGTTGACAAAAAGTAATATTGGCAATGAGTTGTTCGCGACGGCGCAATGAGAAGCTCAGTGGGTTATCGGTATGCGCAACGCTTTGCGCGACATCAAGGTGTTTGTATTTGGCTCCGTTTGTCCCGAGTACGGTGCGCTCAAAAAGTTGAACGAGGTCGGGGCTTATTTCTTTGGAGAGTTCAAATTTCATGGAAGAAATTTAGTAAAAATTTGCTGCTTTGAGCCATTGCAACAATTCCGCTTGTTGGTCCTTGAGCAAGGTATGTGTCACGGCAATCCCTAGATCTTTTAAAGCTTTTTCAGTCGATTTGCCCCAGGCAATAATTTGTGCATTTTCAGCTAAATGATTTGTTTCAAAAAATGCGGAAACATTACTTGGTGAGCTAAAAACATAAACTTGGTGTGCGTCAATGCGCTGCTGCATGAAGTTGGTTTGGTAAACCGGTAATATTGTCTTTTGTTGCTCTGGAATCAGTTTGGAATAGGTCCCTAGTGATAAACTGGAGGAGGGGAACAAAACGCTGCGGTTGGCTCTCCATTGATTAAAGGCCGTTGCTTCTTGTGCTGGATTTCCAGAGTTCTGGGCAACAAATGCAGCTTTTAGTCCAAATTTTTGCTCAATTTTTAAGGCAGTTTCAGAACCAGCAACTCCAAATATTGCAGGAGCAGCGCACTGAGCTAGGTAAAACTCAGCCGCACGAATGCTTGCAAAAAACACTAAATCAAATGTGGGTTGACATGTAAATGAGACTGGGGAATAAGAAAGCAATGATTGCGCAGTAAGGACGCCTTCAGCCCAAAGTTGATGCAGCGCTGCATGCAGCTCTTGCGGATCTTTGGAAATAAAAACAGGTTTCATTAGGCGTCTTGAAGAACCGTTGTGATGGCTTCAATTGAAGTGGAGTGCTCAAACTGATAAAACTGTGCTGGAAGTGCAGCACTTTTTGAATGGGCTACGAAAATGGCATGAGGGCCGTAATAGACACCAAGTGGTAATTGACAACCGCCATCCATGGCTTGTAATACACCTCTTTCGAGGGCAATTTTTGCGGCAACCTCAGGATGATTGAGTTGCGATAAAACTTGTTGCGTTTGCTGGTCTGCGGATCTTACTTGTAAGCCTAAAACGCCTTGTGCCGGTGCCGGCACAAATGCAGTTGGATCTAAAACTAAAGTTTGAAGATCCGATAAATCTAATTGCAAACGACTCACGCCAGCATTGGCTAGTAAAATGGCGTCGTAGTTTCCCGCACGTAATTTGTCGATACGTGTCGGTACGTTGCCGCGCAATTCTTCAATGTTTAGGTCTGGGCGCAGTGCTCTGATGATCGCTTTGCGACGCGCAGAGGATGTGCCGATGGTTGCACCAAGCTTAAGCCCCCAAAGTTGACTCTCATCTTGTGCAGACGCTTGCTTGAGTAAAAGCTCAGATGGATCTTCTCGGTATGAAACCGCGGCAATGCAAAGCCCTTCAGGCTGACTGGTTTCTAGGTCTTTGTGAGAGTGAACAGCTAAATCTATTTCGTTGTTGAGTAAGGCGTTTTCGATTTCTTTGGTAAAAAAGCCTTTGCCTTCTAGTTTATCAAAACTAAGGTCTTGGATGCGGTCACCTTGTGTGACAATTATCTTGAGTTCTACTTCGCAGTTGAGTGCTTCTAGTTGGCCTTTGACAAAATGGGCTTGCCACAAAGCGAGATCGGAGCCACGTGTGCCAATGCGGATCTGGGTTTTAGTCGACATGGTTCAGGATGATTTCCTTGGCCAGTTTCATCGGGCCACTGATGTATTTTTTTTCGAGGTAGTTGACAATTTTTTCAAGTACTTCTTTTGATTGCGGGTCAAGGGCATCTAGGTCTTCTTTGAAAACCTGATCATAGGCCGTTGATTTGAGTGCCTTTACTTGAGCAGGAACTACGCGCATTGCGAGTTCAACTTTTCTCTCACGGATGAGGTGTTGAAATTCAAAAAGCGCTTGATCTATAATTTCTTCAACTTGTGCCAGTTCTTTGGAGCGCTCTTTGACATTTTCATTGGATATCTTTTGCAAGTATTCAATAGAAAGGTACTTGACGCTATAATTTTCTAAAATGCTTGCATCGAGGTCTTGCGGAATAGCGAGGTCAATGACAGTTTTTTCCTGCGTTTCGCCTTGCAATAAATGGCGGTATAGTTCAGAGTTGATGATCACACCATCGGCAGCTGTACAAGTAATCAGGACGTCAAAACCGCTACTGAAAGTAGATAGATCTGAAAGCAGGTGGGCAGAGCCTTTAAGTTCTTCGGCGAGTTTTTGCGCATTGGACAGGCTGCGATTGAAAACGTAGAATTTTTTGAATCCGTGCTTTTTCAGGAAGCGACACATAGTGGTGTTGGTCACGCCGGCACCGACGATTAAGACCCTTGCGTCGAGTGAAATATTGAGTTGCTTCAGGTATTGGTAGGCCAAAGAAACAACAGAAACAGGTTTGGTAGAAATGCTCGTTTCAGTGTAAACTAATTTGGCAGTTTCAATGACTTTTTTCATGAGTAAGCGAATGAGCTCACCCGTTAAAGACAAGGATTGGCAATATTCATAGGCCAAGCGTACTTGTGTGATGATTTCGCGTTCACCGATGATCATGGAGTCAATGGAAGAAGCCACAGATAACGCATGCTTTACCGCATTGGTTCCGGAATAGGTTTCTGCCTTTCTGACAAATTCTTCTAGTTGAATCGGAACTAATTTAGGATAGAGTTCTTGAAGTAAACGCGCTAGAAAAGCGGTATCGAGGTCTTGGTCTTTGACAAAGCTGATTTCAACACGGTTGCAAGTTGATAAGAACATGAGCTCATTGAGCCCTAAAGAATTTTTAAGTTGCTCGAGCACGACCGCTTGCGCCTCTTTTTCGAGGTGCAAAAGTCCAATCTTGTTGACATCAAGATGGCGGTGGGTAAATGCGATAATGTGAAGTTCTTGCAACACTTATTTCGATTATAGCGCAAAACTACACCTACAATGGTTTTCTTTTGTCATTGGAGTGTCATGAATGCTAATTTAGAATGCATTCAAATAGTCCTAAAAGACTAACTTTGTGTCATGTTGAAAACCGGATATAAAGCCATTATATTTGACCTCGGTGGAGTGTTAATAGATATTGATTATCAGGCAACTGAGCGGGCATTCATTGAGCTAGGCGTTGAAGATTTTGCTAAGCAATACACGCAATTTGCGCAAGCAGATTTGTTTGATTTGTTTGAAACGGGTCAGATTTCGCCCCAACACTTCATCAATAAGTTGCTCCCCATTACAAAACCTAACACGACTCCTAACCAAGTTTATGCAGCATGGAATGCCATGTTGGGTCAATTCCCTGCTGATAAAATTGACTTTATAACCGAACTTTCGACACAAACCCCACTTTATATGCTGAGTAACACCAATGCAATCCATTGGGGAGTCGTGCTAGATAGATGGAAACAGGCAAGCTCGCAAGCGCTTTCGGGTTTCTTTAAGCAAATATTTTTGTCGCATGAAATTGAGCGCAGAAAACCACACCCGGAAACATTTCTTTGGGTTTTAGAACAAATGCAAATGGATGCTGCTGATGTTTTGTTTATTGATGACAGCCCACAACACGTTGAGGGAGCTAGAAAAGCCGGAATAACGGCTTTACATTACGACCCAAAAATCAGTTTGAGTAGTTATTTTTCTTGACAAAGTTCAACGAGTAAACCGTTGGTACTTTTTGGGTGTAAGAAGGCAATTCTTTTGTTGTCGGCGCCGTCTTTTGGGCTTTCATGAATCAGGGTAAAACCTGCATTTTTCAGGCGCGCAAGCTCAGCTTCGATATCCTCGACCTCAAAAGCAACATGATGAAAACCTGGGCCATTTTTGCTTAAAAACTTAGCGATTGCAGAGTCGGGGTTTGTTGCTTCTAACAGTTCAATTTTATTCGGACCCACCTGAAAAAAAGCAGTCATGACGCCTTCAGAGGCAACACCTTCTTGTTTGTAGCACGGCGTATTTAGAAGTGCTTCAAACAGCGGAATAGAGGTGGCTAGGTTTTCTACGGCTATGCCGAGGTGCTCGATGCGTTTCATGGAACGTCAATTTTGATGAATTTTTCAGATTTGTTGTCGTAGTTGATGAAGTAAACACCGCTCACAAAGTTGGTGCAATCAACTGTGTTGTTATAACCTGTTTTCAAAAGGTTACCATAAGCATCGTAGATTTCAAATTTTGTTTTGACTGCTTTACCATCAGCTTTGAAATACAAATTTTGATGGACCTTAGCCGGGCTAAAACTAACGGCCTTCACATTCGATACAAAACTCGTGCTCGGAGACACCCTAATTTTTCCTGAGTTATCGGTTTGGCTCACGCGAACGATGTTTTTTCCAGAATGCGGGCTGAGTTGAAAAACATAACTATTTGCACCTTTAAGTCCTTTGCCCTTTACCTGACCAACCTCGACCCAGCGGCCCCATTTGAATTGCTCAATAGCGTAGTCAAGGCTGGCTGTTTCATTAGTGCTAGTCCAGGAGAGCAAACCATTTGTTTGCGCTTTGATTGTGCTGCATTCAAAAGTGCTTTTGGGCAGCAGTACTTCCGGATTGATAAAACGCGGTTCACAGCCACTCGCATGCTCAAGTACCACAAACACTTGTTCGCCTTTTTTCAGATGAAATAATTTGAAATCAATTTCAAAGTGCGATGTTTGAATGACGGCAGGCAAGATTTCCCCATTTACTAAGACTTTGGAAATGCAAAAGCCAAATCCATCTGGCATTGGCGGGTTATTGACCAGCAGATTTTTATCTTGGTAAGTGCCTTCAAGTGAAAGTAATTGTAGCTGCGCACTTGTAATTTGTACACAACACAAGAAAATCAAAAACAACAGTATTCTTTGCATCAGAATTCAATCAGCTTAACACAAAGATAGCAGGATTCACTACCTTTCACTTAAATTTGTGTCATGACTTACGACTACATCAAAGCACTGCACCTCATTTTTATGGTCAGTTGGTTTGCCGGGCTTTTTTATATGGTGCGCCTTTTTATTTATTTCAGAGAGGCCTCCGACAAAGAAAAAACTGAAAAAGATATTTTGCAGGCGCAGTTCATCATTATGATGCAACGCCTTTGGTGGATCATCACTACTCCAGCCATGATTCTAACAGTAGTTTTCGGCTTTTGGATGTTGTTTTTGAATTCCGCTTACTTGTTGAAAGCGCCCTGGATGCATTTAAAGTTAGGATTTGTTGGTTTATTACTGATTTATCATTTTTATTCGCAGCACTTGTTACGTGCTTGCCAGAAAGGCAGCATGCATTGGAGTTCGAATCAGCTCAGAATTTGGAACGAAGTGGCTACATTATTTTTGGTCAGTATTGTTTTCTTGGTGGTGCTCAAAAACCAACTTTCTTGGGTGAATGGCACACTTGGTTTCTTTGGCGTAGGCCTTCTGCTTATGTTGGGCATCAAACTCTACAAGAAATTGAGGAAAAGTGCCTCCTGATTGTTCAAAAATTAAATTGTTTCTTTAGAAAGTTTGACTACCTTTGCAAAAATTTTTTTCGCAAATACGCTTAAATAGATTCAAATGCAGCAAGCAGGTAGGTTAACTTCACTTTTGCAATACATTCTTTTCGCATTGTCATTCATTGTCATTCAACCTGTTGCGCGCGCATCTGAAGAAGGCAATTTCAATGTTGGCGAAATGATCATGCATCACATTAAAGATGCTCACGAGTGGCATGTTGCTGGTCCAGAACACGGCGGTATTAGCGTTTATTTACCAGTCATTATTTATGACAACGGTCTCAAAATATTTAGCTCAAAGCACTTTTACCACGGCCAAGAGGTTGAGGTTCCGGGCAAAGACGGGGCTAAATATACTTATATGGAAGGTGTCGGTCCGGCAAAAGGTTACGCGCTTTATCACGAGGAAATTTACAAACTAGAGCAAATTGGCACTTATCACGGTCAGCCAGTTTCAGTTCTAGAATTTCACGGTGAGCACCCACACAACGCAAGCCCAATCGACTTATCTATTACTAAAAACGTAGCTTCACTATTAATAGGTTCGTTTTTAATCTTAATCATCATGTTATCGGTAGCCAGATTCTACCGCAAGAATGGCGCTGTTGCACCTAAAGGGGCTGCTAAGTTTTTAGAGCCACTAATTGTTATGGTTCGCGATGACATTGCTAAAGCAAATATTGATCATCACAAATACCACAAATACGTACCTTATTTATTGACCATCTTCTTCTTTATCTGGATCAATAACATGTTAGGTCTTATTCCGATTATCCCGGGTGGTGCTAACTTAACTGGTAACATCACGATCACCTTATTCTTAGCATTTTGCACCCTACTTGTTACTGTGTTTTCAGGAAACAAGAATTATTGGGGGCACATCTTTTGGATGCCAGGTATTCCAGTTCCAATGAAAATCTTCATGATTCCGATTGAACTTATCGGTATCCTTACAAAGCCATTTGCATTAATGATCCGTTTGTTTGCGAACATCACAGCGGGCCACATTATTGTTTTAGCCTTGATTTCCATCATCTTTATCAACAAAAACGTAGCATGGGCAGGTTTGTCTGTTCCTATGGCTTTGTTTATTTCGGTGCTCGAAATCTTAGTCGCTTTCTTACAAGGTTTCCTTTTTGCAATGCTATCCGCATTGTTTATCGGAGCAGCTGTGGAAGAAGCACACCATTAAATAGTAACCTTTTAAATTAAATACAATGACAGGAATGTTTGGTAGTATTGCAGCAATCGGAGCTGGTTTGTCAGTTCTAGGCGCAGGTCTTGGAATCGGTCGTATCGGTGGTTCTGCAGTAGAAGGTATCGCTCGCAACCCAGAAGCAGCAGGTAAAATTCAAACTGCGATGATTATCGCAGCTGCGCTTATCGAAGGTGTTGCATTGTTCGGTGTAGTAGTTGGTCTACTAGGAGCAAAAGCGTAAATCTTTAAAGGAAACCATAACGGTTGGTTGTGGTTTCCTTTTAACTTTTAAAAAACACACAAAATGGATTTAATATTACCTGATTTTGGTTTATTAGTTTGGACAGGCCTCGTATTCAGCCTTCTACTTTTCTTACTTGCAAAGTTTGCTTGGAAGCCAATTTTATCTGCTGTTAACGCCCGTGAACAAAAAATTGCAGAGGCGCTTGAATTAGCTGAGAAAACAAAAGCTGAAATGCAAGCCTTGAAAGCCGAAAACGACCAAATCTTAAAAACTGCTCGTGCAGAGCGCGATGGCATTCTTAAAGAAGCCAAAGAAGCTGCAAACGGCATGGTTGAAGAAGCCAAAACAAAAGCAAAAGAAGAGGCTGCTAAAATTGTTGAAGCGGCTCGTCAAAATATTTCAAGCGAGAAAGCTGCAGCCATGGCAGACCTAAAAAATCACGTTGCTGCTTTGTCTTTAGAGATTGCAGAAAAAGTGATTCGTCAAGAACTCAGTGCTGACGACAAACAAAAAGCCCTTGCTGACAAGCTTGCGACTGAAATCAAAATGAACTAAGCAAATGAAATCAACTAAGTCAGCTGGACGTTACGCAAAAGCACTGCTTGAATTGGCACTAGACCAAGACAAGTTAGCGCCTATTGAAGCAGATATGCTCCAATTAATCAAGTTGGCCGATGAAGCGAATGATTTTCAAATTTTCATCAATTCTCCACTCATTCAAATTGAGAAGAAAATTGCAGTGATCAAAGAAATTTTCAAAGACTTCAACGAAACAACCTTAAAATTTCTAGAGCTAGTTACCAGCAACGGACGCGAGTCTGCCATGATTGAAATTGCCAAGCAATTTATCGCACAATTAATGGCGCACAGAGGTATTGTTCCGGTAACAATTATTAGCGCTCAGCAATTAGAGGACAAAACGAAAGCTGATATTCTTTCGAAAATTAATGGTGTCGTTAACGGCACACCACTCATTACTGAAGAAGTAGATGCATCTTTAATCGGAGGCTTTATCATTCGTATGGGAGACCAACAAATAGATGCATCTGTTGCTAGCCAGCTTCAGCGCATGAAACAACAATTTGTATAATCGTCAATAGACAAAAAAATAAGTAAAAATGGCAGATATTAAACCAGCAGAAGTTTCCGCAATACTAAGAGAGCAACTCTCAGGATTCCGCTCAGAAGCAGAATTACAAGAAGTTGGAACGGTACTTCAGGTAGGAGATGGTATTGCACGCATTTACGGAATGAATGGCGTACAATATGGTGAACTTATTGAATTTGATGGTGGCATGCAAGGAATTGCGCTTAACCTCGAAGAAGACAATGTAGGTGCCGTATTATTAGGTAGATCTTCTGGTGTAAAAGAAGGTGATACCGTTCGTCGTTTAGGTAAAATTGCCTCTGTAAAAGTTGGTGACGGAATGGTCGGACGCGTAGTTGATACACTTGGCCAGCCAATCGATGGTAAAGGTCCAATCCAAGGTGAACTATACGAAATGCCAATCGAGCGCAAAGCTCCTGGTGTAATTTTCCGCCAACCGGTAACTGAACCTTTACAAACAGGTATCAAAGCTGTTGACGCCATGATTCCAATCGGACGCGGACAGCGCGAGTTGATCATCGGTGACCGTCAAACTGGTAAAACAACTGTTGCGATCGATGCAATCATCAACCAACGTGAGTTTTATGACCGTGGTGAGCCTGTTTACTGTATCTATGTAGCTATTGGTCAAAAAGGATCAACAGTTGCTGGTATTGTTAAAAAATTAGAAGATGCTGGTGCAATGGCCTATACAACTGTAGTTGCTGCCAACGCATCAGATCCAGCGCCAATGCAATTCTACGCACCAATGACCGGTGCTGCAGTTGGTGAATATTTCCGTGACTGTGGTAAGCCAGCACTTATTGTTTATGATGATTTATCTAAGCAAGCGGTTGCATACCGTGAAGTATCTCTACTTCTTCGTCGTCCGCCAGGTCGCGAGGCCTACCCAGGTGACGTTTTCTACCTTCACTCGCGTTTATTAGAGCGTGCAGCAAAAGTGATTGCTGATGACAACATCGCTAAGCAAATGAATGACCTTCCTGCATCTTTGAAAGACAAAGTTAAAGGTGGTGGTTCACTCACAGCTTTGCCAATCATTGAAACACAAGCGGGTGACGTTTCTGCTTACATCCCTACAAACGTAATTTCGATTACCGACGGACAAATCTTCCTTGAGTCTGATTTATTCAACTCTGGTATCCGTCCGGCAATTAACGTAGGTATCTCTGTATCTCGTGTAGGTGGTTCAGCACAAATTAAGTCAATGAAAAAAGTAGCAGGTACCTTGAAGCTTGACCAAGCGCAGTACCGCGAACTTGAAGCGTTTGCTAAATTCGGTTCTGACCTCGATGCAGCTACAAAATCAGTACTTGACAAAGGTGCTCGTAACGTAGAGATTTTGAAGCAACGCGAAGGGGATCCTTACCCAGTAGAAAAGCAAATTGCGATCATCTACGCTGGTGTAAAAGGTCTTTTGCAAAACGTTCCGATCAATAAAGTAAAAGAATTCGAAAAAGATTTCTTAACGGTTCTTGAAGCGAACAATGCTGATACATTAGTTGCTTTGAAAGCTGGAAAGTATACGGATGAAATTGAAGCAGTTTTGGCTAAAACAGCTAAAGAAGTTGCTGAGAAATTTGCATAATTACAGCCTCAAACTAGGACTCAATGGCTAATCTAAAAGAAATACGTAACCGCATCAGCTCAGTCGGCTCAACCATGCAGATCACATCTGCCATGAAAATGGTTTCTGCTGCCAAGTTGAAGCGTGCGCAGGACGCCGTTACACAAATGCGTCCGTATGCCGGCAAACTACGTGAAATCCTTGAGAATCTCAGTGCGACTCTTGACCTTTCTGAAAATGCTTACGCAGAACAACGCGAAGTAAAAAAAGTCTTGATTGTCGGGATTACCTCAAACCGCGGTTTGTGCGGTGGCTTCAACAACAACATTATCAAAAGAGTCGGAGCCCTTATCGCCGATGACTACAGCGGGAATGAAGTTTCTGTTTTGTGCCTTGGTAAGAAAATCAAAGACGTTTATAAAAGAACGCCAAATTTCTACCATAATGAGAAGCTAGAATCCATGGAAGATATCTACGCTGATCTTCGTTTTGAATTGGTTGCTCAGGTAGCCGACGAAATCATGGCCCAATTCCTCAATAAGTCTTTCGATAAAGTTGTCATTGTTTACAACCGTTTCGTTAATGCAGCTGCACAAATAGTTGAAACCGAACAATTTTTGCCTATTGTTCCTTCAGCTGCTGAAGCCGAATCTGGCGATTACATTTTTGAGCAACCTAAAATGGAAATCGTAGAAGACTTATTACCAAAGAGCATGAAATTGCAACTCTACAAAGCAATCCGTGACTCTTTTGCTTCTGAGCACGGTGCCCGCATGACTGCCATGCACAAGGCAACCGACAACGCTAAAGAACTACAAAAGAATTTAAAATTGAGTTACAACAAAGCGCGTCAAGCTGCCATTACCAACGAGATCCTCGAAATCGTTGGTGGAGCCGAAGCGCTCAATGCGTAATCCAATTTTAAGGATATCAAAAAGGCGGCTAATTTTAGCCGCCTTTTTTTTGATATATGTTTCAGAATATTAGTCTTCGATTTGCCAATTGAAGCGCGCTGCAATGGCCTTAAAAATATATGTTCTGAGTGCTTCGGGCTTAAATACCTGGAGTACGTCGTCCATGAAGGCTTGTAATAAAAGCGTTTTAGCCGCTTTTTCACTGAGGCCTCTTGCTTTCAAATAGAACAAAGCGTTTTCGTCGAGTTGCCCTGTAGTAGAACCATGTGAACACTTGACATCGTCGGCGTAAATTTCGAGTTCAGGTTTTGAATTGACGCTTGCATTTTCAGATAGTAAAATGTTGGCATTGCTTTGAAAAGCATTGGTCTTTTGGGCATCTTTTCTCACAAAAACTTTACCGTTGAATACGGCAGTGGCTTGCTTATCAATAATACCTCTGTATGTTTCAAAAGATTCACAGTTGGCCACCTGATGATCAATGGTGGTGTAGTTGGCGACGTGTTGATGTCCTCCAAGTAAATAGGCACCATTGAGTTTTGTTTCGGCGTGCTCCCCTTGAACTTCTACTAATAAATCATTGCGAACCAAAGTTCCTTTGAGGGTAACAGTATTGATTTCAAAATTCGAAGCGGCGGCTTGGTAGATGCGCTCTTCGTTGAAATCAAATTGGCCTTCTTCACAGGCCTGAACTTTGTGTAATTGAATGCGTGCATCTTGAGCGACCTCAATTTGCGTATGCGTATGCGAGAATCCAATACTATCGGAAACGCTGAAATGCGCAAGCACAACCTGTGCTTCTGTGTTTTTTCCAAAAATCAATTGATTTCTGTAAAAATTGGCACCGCCGCTGTGTAGATAAATGATTTGCAGGGGCGTTTCAAGCGTTGTGTTGTCTTTAATTGATATCGTGCAGCCGTTGTTAGCATAAACGCAGTTCATGGCGCTAAAAACGTCCTTATATTCAGATGTTCGAAATGCAGATTTGCTTTCTTGAAGTCCCTGAATACTTACACCCGTAGGTAAGTTTTCAGGAAGATAGATCGCAGACCCATTGATAAAGATGGTGGGAACATCTTTTAAAATGCTGTGGGCACTCAGTTGATCTAATGCCAATGATTCAAAAGGTGTAAAGCTTGCATTGAGCAATTTTTGCAGACGCGTGTATTTGAATCTTTCATTCTTGGTGGTTGGAAAACTCGCATTTGAAAGGTATTGGAGCGCTGCACCTTGCGAAGCCTGAAGCCCTTCAATTGTTGAAGGGGTAAATTGGCTGCAAAATTCGGTTAATTTGCTGTCTTGTAGAGCGGTCATCTTATAAGCTTTCTTTGATCCAGTCGTAACCTTTTTCCTCGAGTTCAAGGGCTAATTCTTTTGGCCCGGACTTCACAATGCGGCCGTCATACAACACGTGTACGAAATCAGGCACGATGTAGTCAAGTAATCTTTGGTAGTGCGTAATAACAATACTTGCATTTTTTGGAGATTTCAAAGCGTTGACACCATGAGAAACAATGCGCAATGCATCGATGTCAAGGCCAGAGTCAGTTTCATCGAGTACCGCAAGTTTAGGCTCGAGCATGGCCATTTGGAAGATCTCGTTTCTCTTCTTTTCACCACCCGAGAAACCTTCATTTACAGAACGTGACGCCAATTTTGAATCGAGTTCAACTAGCGCGGCCTTTTCCTTCACAAGCGCCATGAATTCTTTGGCAGAAATAGGTTCAAGACCTAAATAAGCACGTTTTTCGTTGAGGGCGGTTCTTAAAAAGTTGACGTTGCTAACTCCCGGAATTTCTACTGGATATTGAAATGCCAAAAACAAACCTGCTCTAGCGCGATCTTCTGTGGCAAGTTCGAGTAAGTCTTGGCCATCAAAAATGACTTCACCCGCAGTAATTTCGTAGTCTTCACGACCAGCAAGCACATTGGCTAAGGTACTTTTCCCTGCTCCGTTTGGCCCCATTATGGCATGAACTTCACCGGCTTTTACTTCTAAATTTAAGCCCTTCAAAATTTCTTTACCATTGATTTGGGCATGTAGGTTCTTGATTGTTATCATCTGTTGTTCTGTTTTTGGAACAATTAATTTTTATTTATCCGACACTTCCTTCTAGACTAATGGCAAGCAGTTTTTGTGCTTCAACTGCAAATTCCATAGGAAGCTGATTTAATACTTCTTTACAATAGCCATTCACAATAAGACTGATGGCTTTTTCTTCACTGATGCCGCGTTGCATGCAGTAGAAAAGCTGGTCTTCACCAATTTTAGAGGTTGTGGCTTCGTGTTCTATTTTAGCACTCGGGTTTTTACATTCGATGTAAGGGAAGGTATGTGCTCCGCATTCATCGGTCATGAGTAAAGAATCACACTGTGAAAAGTTGCGTGCATGATCTGCACCCTTATGAATCTGAACAAGCCCACGATAAGAATTTTGAGATTTACCAGCTGAAATTCCTTTTGAAATGATTGTAGACTTTGTGTGCTTACCAAGGTGAATCATTTTGGTACCCGTATCGGCTTGCTGGAAGTTGTTTGTAACGGCTACTGAATAAAATTCACCGATTGAATAAGCGCCCTTTAAAATACAGGATGGATATTTCCAAGTTACAGCTGAACCTGTTTCAACTTGGGTCCAGGAAATTTTAGCGCGCTCTTCGCACAAACCACGCTTTGTTACAAAATTAAAGACCCCTCCTTTTCCGTTTTTATCGCCAGGATACCAGTTTTGTACAGTAGAGTACTTGATTTCTGCGTCGTTCAAGGCAATTAGTTCAACCACAGCAGCGTGCAATTGGTTTTCATCGCGCTGTGGAGCAGTACAGCCTTCTAGGTAAGACACATAAGCGCCTTCGTCTGCCACCACTAGTGTTCGTTCAAATTGCCCAGTACCACCGGCATTGATGCGGAAGTAAGTAGATAACTCCATTGGGCAACGCACACCTTTAGGAATGTAGCAAAAAGAGCCGTCTGTGAAAACCGCGCCATTTAAAGCAGCGTAAAAATTATCGGTGCTTGGCACTACTGTGCCCATATATTTTTGGACCAATTCAGGATACTCTTGAACAGCGTCTGAAAAAGAACAGAAAATGATGCCGAGCTCTTTGAGTTTGGCTTTAAAGGAAGTAGCAACAGATACGGAGTCCATGACGAAGTCTACGGCAACACCAGTAAGGCGTTGTTGCTCTTCCATGGAAATACCAAGTTTGCTCATGGTTTCTTTGAGCTCCGGATCGACGTCATCCCAAGATTCGTATTTTTTAGTCTGCTTTGGTGCCGCATAATACGCAATGGCTTGGAAATCGGGTTTGGTGTAATGAACATGTGCCCACTCTGGCTCTTGCATGCCTTTCCAGATTTCAAAAGCTTGTAAGCGGTAGTCAAGAAGCCATTGAGGCTCATTCTTTTTGGAAGAGATGAGTCTGATGATATCCTCGTTGAGTCCTACAGGGACGGTTTCAGTCTCAATGTCGGTAACAAAGCCAAATTTGTACTCTTGATTCTCGAGGTCCTTTGCGAGGTCGTCTTCGGTATAGTTTGCCATCTTAAACAGAAAAAGATTCGCCACAACCACATGTGCGGTCGGCATTTGGATTTTGAAATACAAAACCTTTACCATTCAAGCCACCTGAGAAATCAAGTGTAGTGCCTACCAAGTAGAGGTAACTTTTTTTATCGACCACGACCTTTACGCCGTTATTTTCAAAGCTCATATCACCTTCTTTTTCTTCGTTGTCAAAGGTGAGTTGGTACATCAGACCAGAACAGCCTCCACCTTGAACGCCAACGCGAATAAAGAAACCATCTTTGCCTTCGTCCTCCATGAGGCGTAGGGCTTGCTTTTTTGCGGTATCTGTAACAGTAAGCATCTAATTTTATTTAGATTAATTATAAATAAAAGAATATAATTCGTGCAAATTTACCACTTTAATGGTATTGCATCCAAAGAAACAAACAAAGAAATTCTGTGCTTGTTTGGGTTTCTGCGTATTTTTGGGCCATGAAAAAACTACTTCTTGTCTTTTTGGCTCTTTTTCATTTCTCCTTTGGATTTTATTCGCAATCAATTCCCGCCCAATTCAAGACGAAATATATCATCATTCTAGTCATTGACGGCCCGCGATACTCTGAAACTTACGGTGAGCCAACTTGTAAATACAGCCCAATTCTTTGTGATTCACTCAAAAAGGAAGGCACATTTTATGCACAGTTTAAAAACAATGGCCCCACATTTACGGTGCCAGGGCATACTGCAATCGTAACAGGGAATTATCAGCGCATTTCAAACGCAGGAACAGCGCTTCCAAAACAACCGAATATCTTTCAGTATTTTTTGCAGGCAACAGGCAAAGATTCTAGCGCAGCTTATGTAGTAGCAAGCAAGGGAAAACTAGATGTTTTGGTCAATACGAGCCACAAAAAGTGGCACGATAAATATGTAGCAAGTACTTATTGTGGCCCGAATGGAAATGGACTAGGTTATGGCCGAGACGATAAAACTTTTGCTAAAGTCACGGAGTTGGTACAAAGCGCAAATCCACCGCAACTCATGTTGATCAATTTACTTGCAGTCGATGTCTACGGACATGCCAATAATTGGGATAAATATTTGGAATCAATTACGCAATCAGATCAGTATGCCGCGCAATTGTGGCAAATGATTCAGCAAAATCCTGTTTTAAAAGACCAAACAACCCTCATGATCACCAATGATCACGGGCGGCATTTGGATGGTGTGAGGTCTGGTTTTGTGAATCATGGCTGCTGGTGTGAAGGCTGCCGCCATATTTCATTATTGGTACTAGGCCCTGATACGCCAAAAGGGGTCATTGTAGAGAAAGAAGCTGAAATGATTGATATTTCAAAAACCATTTCAGGCATATTTCAATTCCAAATGCCTAGTAGCAAAGGGCGATTTTTATACGCAGCTTTTCCAGTAATTAGTGTTGCTAATTAACAAGACTATCGTCCTTGAAATCCGCAGAGTTCTACTAGAACAAATCTTCTAAAAGTTGGTCATCTACCAAATTCGGCAAAGTCACTTTTAAAAGAGGTTCTGCTTCCATGGCACGCTTGATGGCAAAAGTAGCGTTTTCATTGCGTGCCCAATTTCTGCGGGCAATCCCGTTATTGACATCCCAATGAAGCATGCTGGTTAGGTTGCGTTGAGCTTGAGTTGAACCGTCAAGAAGCATACCGAAACCGCCGTTAATTACTTCTCCCCAACCAACGCCACCGCCATTGTGAATGCTGACCCATGTGGCACCGCGGAAGCTGTCTCCGATGACGTTTTGAATAGCCATATCGGCTGTAAATCGAGAGCCATCATAGATGTTTGAAGTTTCTCGGTAAGGTGAGTCAGTGCCAGACACATCGTGGTGGTCTCGACCCAAAATTACTGGGCCAATTTCTCCGCGTGCAATAGCTTCATTAAAGGCAGCTGCAATGAGCATGCGCCCCTCGGCATCGGCATATAAAATGCGGGCCTGAGAACCTACAACAAGCTTGTTTTGCTGTGCGCCTTTGATCCATTGGATGTTATCGGCCATTTGTTGCTGAATTTCTTCAGGGCTATTTTGCATCATTTCTTCTAAGACGGCGCAAGCAATGGCATCTGTTTTTTCAAGATCTTTTGGGTCGCCGCTGGCACAAACCCAACGGAAAGGACCAAAACCAAAATCAAAACACATGGGTCCGAGAATGTCTTGAACGTATGAAGGGTATTTGAAGTCAATGTGATTAGTAGCCATGACGTCTGCCCCGGCACGTGAAGCTTCTAATAAAAAGGCATTGCCGTAATCAAAGAAGTAAGTGCCTTTGGCTGTGTGTTTATTGACAGCAGCAGCATGTCTTCTTAAGCTGTCTTGAACGAAAACTTTGAACTTTTCAGGGTCAGCAGCCATGAGGTCGTTGGCTTCTTCGAAGCTTAAGCCAGCTGGGTAGTATCCTCCTGCCCAAGGATTGTGCAAAGAGGTTTGGTCAGACCCCAAATCGATATGGATGCCTTCTGCATCAAAACGCTCCCAGATATCTACCACATTGCCCAGATAAGCCAATGAAACGACTTCATGAATAGCTTGTGCTTTTTTGACGCGTTCACAAAGTGCTTCAAGATTGTCGTATACTTCGTCTACCCAACCTTGAGAATGTCGTGTATGCACAGCTTTTGGGTTTACTTCTGCAGTAATTGAAATGACGCCCGCAATATTTCCAGCTTTAGGTTGTGCGCCGGACATGCCACCTAGACCTGCTGTTACAAAGATTTTGCCTTTGATATCTTCGCGGTTTTTGGCAATTCTTCTAAGTGCATTGAGTACCGTGATGGTTGTTCCGTGAACAATTCCTTGCGGCCCGATATACATATATGAACCAGCAGTCATTTGACCGTATTGGGAAACTCCGAGCGCATTAAAGCGTTCCCAGTCATCGGGTTTTGAGTAATTAGGGATGACCATTCCATTGGTAACCACCACTCTTGGAGCGTTAGTATGTGAAGGAAAGAGCCCAAGCGGATGTCCTGAATACATTACGAGTGTTTGCTCATCTGTCATTTCAGATAAGTACTTCATAACGAGTCTGTACTGGACCCAATTTTGAAAAACTGCACCATTCCCTCCGTAAGTAATGAGCTCATGTGGGTGTTGGGCTACGCGATGATCGAGGTTATTTTGAATCATGAGCATGATCGCACGTGCCTGCTGGCTTTTTCCGGGATACTCCGAAATAGGTCTGGCAAAGATGGGGTGCTCAGGCATGAAACGGTACATATAAATACGACCATAAGTAGCCAGCTCTTGAGCGAATTCAGGCGCTAATTCAGCGTGCTGTGCCTTCGGAAAATAGCGAAGTGCATTGCGAAGCGCCAATTTTTTTTCTTCTGGGCTTAGAATTTCTTTTCGCTTCGGCGCATGATTAACTGCAGGGTCCCAAGCTTTTGCTGCTGGGAGCACAGTAGGGATTCCTTGTTGAATTTCGT
>JACCDQ010338858.1_pt1 | contig 24267 bp, 10 predicted proteins | sample 7446031 | NCBI WGS metagenome assembly JACCDQ01 (sample SAMN15323442, study PRJNA562643) | freshwater metagenome | isolation source: river surface water | place: USA:Blue River Watershed | collected 2017-08-17 | reverse complement strand
GTTGTTTCGACCTACTTCGAACGAATGAGAGCCCTGTGCTGGATCTGGTATGTAGTTAGACCCAGAACTCCAAATGCTGAAAGACTTGCCCTTCACGTAGCCACTGGCAGGCGCCGATACGTTATGATATGTTGGCATCACAGGACTGCATGTTAGAACTGTACCATCTGAAGAACAGTGAAGTAAGAAGTTAGCGAAGTACGAGTTATAGTCACAAGAGGTCCATAATTTATTCTGAGAAGTAGTAATTTTAGTCCATGTAGTGCCGTTGCGGGTGTATGCGAACATAGCAGTGGAGACTATGGTCATCATATTAAGTTCAGGGATGTAGTTCATAGACCATCTTCCATAAGTGAGGCCACTCAATGCAGATATGGTGTTCCATGTAGAGCAATTACTACTCCATCTTACTTCTGTAGAAGAAGTTAGAAGGTATATATTACCTTCTTTGAAGTATTCTAACTGTTTGTAAGATCCAGCAGGAAGGGTTATATCCACTACTGGGATAGAAGCGTTCGCAGTTATCTCGTATTTAAGCAATTGATTGCCGCTAGTCAAAGTGACTAGTTCAGTCATATCTTCGTTTATCACATAATCGGTATATGTTAGCGAATTCAGAGCACATGAAAGCACTATTCTAGAAAGATTCGTCGATAGATTAGATCCTGAAATATCTTGAGTATATGCATACACTGACATAGAGTTACCGCTATTTATGCCATAGTAAAAAGATTTGACTTTCTTTAGCTTGTACGTCGTCACTGACGCATATGGAATGAATGATGAGCTTACTGTAGTTACCAGTCCGCCTGTCGAATTCAATTCAGTTTGTTCACAGTTTCCAGAAAATGTGGTGGTAGTTAGCCACAGAGTGCAGTTAGCATTAAGATTGATTGCTTGTAGCTGATGCGTTGAAAGATTCGAATAAGTTCTGAACGCGTTATTACTGTAAATGGCGTAGTTTGATACGCTAGGCGAAGTCTTAAAACCATACATCACTCCTAGAGATCTAGAGAAGAATATTCTCTCAATTGCCGATGCCCCTGTCGATGTTGCTCCAAGGAGTGTGTTCTTGAAGAAAGATGTATATATAGCGTCGTCTAGATTTGCGATGAAGTCAGTTGATACTGGCAATGCCCGATATACCTTAGGCTTAGTTTCTGAGACACATATCATTGACTTAGTTGAAACGGTTTTACAAATAGATTTGGTAGTGCTTGAGAAAGAGCAATATATGCTTTCTTCAGTCTCAGAATACCCAGCACTCACGGCGCCGCTATGCGTAACTGCTCCAGTGTATGTGTACGTCGACCAGGAGCCGGATCTGTATACTCTAACGATATTATCAGTACACATTAGGACTATTGCGTTTAGAGACTTATGCCATAAGATAGGGACCGCGCTGCCGGTGAACGTGTAGAAAGAAGACCAATTCACTGCATCCGGAGACGAATGCATGTTGCCGGAATACGTCGCATAGTATGTTCCGTTTATGTAAGATATGTAGTTATAGTTAGTTCCAGAGGCTGTGAGAGTAGTTAGATTCATATCGGCTTCTATTTTGGTGATACCTGAGTTTCGTATAAGCCCTATGCCTTGTGACTCCATTGCGAACAACGTTCTAGCGCCGACGGCTGTAATGCTCTGCCACGTGACAGCGTCCGAACTATGAACCAAGTTGTTACTGTATATTCCTATGAACTTAGAGTGTAAAGGCGACCATATGATCTCTGTGGCAGTTTGAGTAACAGTGCCGCACTCCGTCCAGTTGATCCCATTCGTAGACTTCAAGAACTGAGTGAATGTACCAGATAAGTAATCGCTCGCAGCCACATATATCCCTAGAGTTGGAGAATAAGCTACTCCGTATATAGATCTCTTGACTGTGAATGCAGAAGAATTGACAGTGCATTGCTTGAACTCCACGCCGTCTAAGGAGTAACACAAGGTACTCGAACCTGCCAGCGTTATGTTGGTCTCAGGTATGTGTTTGATGAAGGCGAATTGGTCCATTGAAGAACCTCCTTGTTCAAGATACTGAACTCTGCATTCTTTCAATTTCATGTGCTGTGCAGGAGTACCACTCATTTGAGTGCCTAGAGTCAAGAGAAGCATTCTGTCATTTACAGAGTCCCACGCCATGCTCGCTAGGTGATTTGAGAGATGATGTTTGAACTGATTCCATTCACATCCATCCTTAGTGTAGTACACCGTGCATTCAGATCCTGCGCCAAGAATCGGCATACAGTAGAAGAAGCCTCCCATGAATCGAACTCTCCATCCGGCGGTGATGTCTTCGTTGAGAGATACCCATGTTAATAAAGAACTCCAAGAAGTAGAGTTGACTGATGTAGTGAACTTGCCCGTGAGAGTCGCTTGACTGCTGACTGCCAAGAATTGACCATTTCCGTACGCTACACTCGACCATTGACCGTTAGGGAATGACGTAGCTATCGTCAATATTGGGGTGCCGTCATCACTCAGATTCGCGATAGAGTTAGTACCTACTGCGACAAATTTCCCAGATCCAAATGCAATATCTTTGTACTCGACAACAGCAGAGGAAAGAGAATACCAGTTATAGTAGTCTCCAGAATAATACGTAGTTGTACCGACGGCGATAGAGACATTAGCTCCTACGGCGATAGAGTTGAGGCCCGTGGCCGTGAATATATTATTCCATGTTCTTCCATCATTAGATGTGTGTATGCCATCGGCGGCGACCGCATAGAACATCCCCTTGTGCGGGGCCCATACTACTCTCTTGAACTGCACTGCGACAGTCTTCTCCTCCCACGTGCTTCCAGTAGCGCTTAGAGCTATCTTGTTAGTCCCTACACATAAGAACTTTGATAAATCCGCCGAGTATACGCAGTCATACCACTCAGTGCCTGCAAGCGAAACTGGGGCGTTAAACTTTCTGAAAGGCGATAAAGGAGCTGAGTAGATTATGCCTTCAGAAGAAGTAATGCCTGCAGTTATCTTCTTAAGACCGGTATAGTTCTTAGAACTGTTCAATACAAGAGCTTTACCTGCCTGTGCTGTACCTGGAGTGAGTGACCCGTAGTAGTCATTCACTGGAGTGATGTTCTCAGTGGATACATTCGGGTCGACAAGAACTCCGTTCGTGGTGATAGACTTGCACCGCACCACATTGATTCCAGAGATATTATTGGATGTGTCAGTAAGCAGCACCTTGTTCGCTTGGGCCGATCCTTCTGTCGCGTCTAGGTATCCTATGTTTGTCGAATCTACACCGTTAGCGCTCACAGTCGGCGCATACATGCCTGAATGGAATAAAGAAGATGATGAGCTCACGGAATAGCCAGTATTGAGTACTGAGGCCGAGGCGCCTTGAGTTAAAGACTTTTTTATAATCTTGCCAGAAGAGTCCTTAGTCGGCTGGAAAGACATGATATATACATGCGATTATTTTTTTGACCCATAATATAGTATGCCATTTACGATCTCTAGAACTTCGGGCAAAAAGCCTGAGATTAAATCAATAACGACTTTGAACAACATGGCGCTTCTAGCGGCTCTTGCTGATAGCAAACCAGCCGGCGGGGAAGCGATAGCCTTGCAATCCATGAAAATAGGAACAGTTACCGTGACTGAACAGGTTTCTACTTCTTTGAACAAAGCTTCAGTCACAACGACAGGTGTCGCTGCACCATCTAAGGCAGTCACGACAGATTCGAATAAAGACATAAATGGTGTCAATAGACTCAGTTGCTCTCAGTTATATATAGATAATGTACTCTTAGATCCGGGCGTCTTTAACGGAGGTGCTTTGTCTTTGAACACTTATGATGCCAACAGAGTAGAACTTACCGGCGTTACTGCAGGAGTCGCCGCTGCCAGCAAGGCTGTTGTCCTAGACGCCAACATGAAGGCCTCTGGAATCAACTCCCTAGGCACCGAGGCAATATCCGCTCCAAGCGGAGAAATCATTGTAAATCCTAAAGGTAATCAATTGACAGACGTCAACACAATCAATCCTATGAACTATATTTACACCAAAACGATGGTCACTGATGCTCTGTCGACTGGGCAGAGCTCTAACACTAATGCCACAGGAATGGTCGCCGTGGCCTACAGCGCTAATGCGGCAATCTTCGTTGCTGTGTTCTCTAACTTCACTCTTAAGAAATCTATTGACGGGATTAGCTGGTTCTCTGTTATGACCTCCACAGATATCTCATACGTAGCTTACTTCAAGGAAATAGATATCTTCGTCGCCATATCCAGAACAGGCCTAATCTACTCTTCTCAAGACGGAACTACTTGGACTAGCAGAGCAGTTACTAAGATACTCGCTGGACAATATCTAAAGTATTGCGAATACAGTCATTATCTCGGCGTGTATGTTGTCACGACTAACGGCAGACCTTACTACTCCTATGATCTGGATAATTGGTATGTCTCAGAAAGTCCTAACAATACTATGCAAAGAGTTAGATGGATCCCAAGTAGCAGAATGTTCTTAGCATTGGTCCAATCCACAAACACACTCGCTTATTCTATGGACGGAAAAGTATGGGGGAGATGGAAGTGCGCTGTATCCGGGCAATCCATCACAGACATAGCGTGGTGCCCAACTAGCGACACTATAGTTGTATCTACCTATTTCCATAGCAACAGAAGCCATGTCAGCGGGTTATATTCTAAAGACGGAGGGGCTACATTCAAGCCATTCACTATCATGGCTAACGGATATAATCTCGCTAGACTCGCCTGGATAGATGAGCTAGGTCTCATGATAGGTATGACCGATACTAACGTGTATGCGGTGTCTCAGGATGGCATGTACTGGAGACCATTCTCTTGCGGGTTCTCGGCTAGTTGCGTGATGTTCAGACCGTATGATCGCAGACTGTTGTTTGTTAACAGTTCTGATAATTCTTTGTGGTATACGAATGCAAGCGCGTTCTCTAATGCCAGCGTAAGCCCTCTCTGGCAAGCCAATAATGGAAAGGTGGCGTTCAATGCTGCGATAGGATCTGGGATGTTGACCGTGGGCTCCGATACAGGCAAAGCCTTTAAGTTCTCAGATGTTAGTAGATTGAAACAAGCAGAGATCAATATCGATTCCGGCGTACTGACCATCAAAGCAAAATCCCTGAACTTCGCATGCACAACATTCGCGGTGGGCGGTACTCCTGTGAAAACAAATTACCTGAAGTTCTTGAACGAATGCTTGTACGATAGCGCATACTACCCAAGACCCAATTACCTTCTTCGTAGTTCTAATGGCAACATATCGCATACTGGCTGCCTGTCTGTTAGCCAGATTACACCGGCTCCTTCTTCTAACATACCCGAATACTCAGGAAACACAGTAGGTCAGGCGAACGCTAGCAAGTTCCTTCTCGCAGATGTTAAGGGGCATGCGTCTGGTATTTCCAAGATAGGTGCTAACGAAATCAAGATAGGAAACCACCTACTCACTGCAAGTAGCGGACTCACCGCGGACTTAGAGAACACATTCGTAAGATCAAGTGGCATCAGCGGTGCCACCATGTTTAACAACTATACCATCAGCACGAGCGTATTCGGAACTCATAACACTGCCGACAAGATATACTACTTCAAGGAAATAGACTTACTCACAGTCGTTAGAAATAACAATACTCTCCTATACAAGGGGGCACCTGAGTTTAGCATGCCTCAGTTGATGAACTCGTACACTTTCAATAATATGGTAGGAGTGAATCACTCAATCAACGATATGGTCTATGTTAAGGAGACTGGAACACTGTACTGCGCTACATCCGGAGGACTCCATTATACCAACAACAAAACTTTCTGGCCTTGGAAATTAGCGCATTATATGTCTTTAGACGGTACCAATACGTATAGTTTCGCCTACAGTCCTAGCCTCAATACCTATGTGGTAGCCACAGATTCTGGAACTTTACTAAGCAGAGATGGCATCCACTTCAAGCAATACTATGATACAAGATTCAATAATATCATTAGAATGATTAAATGGATACCCGCATGGGAGATGTTCGTAGGCGTAACCAACACGAATAACACTACGACAGCAATGTTCATATATTCCTATGATGGAGCTCTGTGGACTTTCCCAGAAATAGCAGAGAACGCAAGTATTAGACACTCTTCGACTCCGACAGTGTTGACGTACAGTCCCAAGCTCAATATGCTCATAGCCAAGAATAATACTTATGTGTACTACACGTATAACGGCAAGGACTGGATGTCTACCTCTACCGTGTCTACAACCATGGGCGATATAGAGTGGATTCAAGAACTAGATATGTTTGTGGCAGGGACTACGTCTACCTCGACGTATATGTTCTACTATTCATACAACGGAATCAAATGGATTCCAGTGAGATCACCAGCGGGGGTAGCGTCTGCGACATACGCCTCGTTCCAGAAGAGGCCGGTGTATATTAGATCTATGGACTGCATGGCTTTCACTTGTAGCTCGGGCACTGCAGCCGCATTGTTTCTAAATGCTAGTAATACTGTGCTTCCTAACTACACTCCAGATAGATGCGCAGTCACTCAAAACATGTCTCTAGACTTGGTTAACAACAGAGTGGGTCTCGGAGTACAGAATCCTCAGTTCAGTCTTCAGCTTTCTGAAGATCTTGCATTCAAACCGACATCTTCTACCTGGATAACTTCTTCAGACCAGAGACTCAAAGAAGACATACAAGACGCTAATGAAGACATCTGTAAGGACAACATCATGGCCATTCCCGTTAACGAGTTTGACTTAGATGGAGAGCACCAGCTCGGATGGGTGGCGCAGGAAGTAGAAGGAGTAATACCTAAGGCAGTCGTCAAGAAAGAGACCATGGGCTTCTCGGACTGTAGAACTCTCAACAACGATCAAATTATCGCAAACATGTACGGCGCGGTTAGATGGCTCATAGGAATGGACAAACATTTGGACTCAGAATATTTTGAAACGTAATATATACTACAGGATGATCTCGAGAGCCTCGGACAAAAAAATATCCAAGAAGTCTGTATCTGTTTCTCAAACGCCTTCGGTGGGTAATGTCTCTCTCATTGGGAAATCTACTTTCGACATCAGCAAGGCGACTATCAACGGGCAATCCGTGGGGTTGACCAACAGCACCATACAAGTAATCAGTGACGTAGTGCCAGGAACAGCTTCCGCAGGCAAGGTTGTCGTAGTCGATGCGAACAAAGACGTTAACGGCATAGAAGACATAGACGTCGACGAACTGTACGTTAACGGGGATTTAGTCACAGGAATAGTAAATACAGGAGCCACTGTCTCGGACAGTGCGTTCATGAATGACATCCAGCCAGGCTCACACGCGCCTGGTAAGATTATGTCTATAGACTCGAATCTAGAAACAAAGGCGGGCGAATTGTCCATAGAATCTTTAAACTTTAATAGCGGCGTTGTATCCGCGCCTACTTGCGACATCTATGATAACATAGATACAAATATACTGACACTCTATGATACTCCTAAGCTTTACTTAGTCGACAGCGCGGCAGGTTATATAAGCGTCTCTATCAATGCTCACAGTTATTCGAAGATAGGTAGCGTATATATGATGTTTCAAGAATCTCGCACTAATGCTACTTGGATGAATAATAGTGTCATTCTGTGCCAGAACATATACGCAGCCGGAGGAGGTACGTGGTCGCAATCGTTTAGTTCATCATCCACACTATTTGCTTCTAACTGCTTTTATGATTCTGCACTAGATAGACACTTTGTGCCTGTGATTCAGTTCGATGGGTCGAGCACACTTTCCTACAAGATATACGTAAGTCCCACTGGTGATCCGTCGACATGGACGGGATCTCCTTTTACAGGATACACTCTAGCGACTGTTAATTCTAGCGTTAGTTCAATGAACTATTCTAGTTGGCCCTTGCCCTCAGCTCCTTCTGTGAGAAGATTCGGAAGTAAGATAGTCATGCTATCAGTGCCAGCAGGTACTCTAGATGCTGGAAAAAGACTTCTATCTGCTCTATATGGCTCTACAGATGGTACGACATGGGCGCAGATATCTACAGTACCTGGAGGAGTTACGTATAATCAAATGGTCGTAAGCTCCACTCATATAATTGTGATGACTAATGGACCTATAGTACAGTACAGTACTAATGGAACCACTTGGAATAGCAAGACGACTGCGACTTCTGTTCTCAGTTATGAAAATTATCCTGCAGAATACTTCCAAGAAATAGACACCATATACTGCCATCTTAAGGTCAAAACTCTGACTAACTTCCTTAGTATGGCGGCGAACGCAGAGTTCAATGAAATCATCAATGGAACAGAATTCCGACAAGGCTATCCTTGGACCTATGATCCAGATAACGATATCTACTTCACTCAGTTTAACATTAATACTTTTAACTACATATACTCGCCCATCACCAAGAAAATAACCAGCATAGTTGGATACTACGTGGGAGGATACGTCTTACTGCCTTCTTATATAACGAATTTATTTACGTCCAGTGTGTCCTTCAGATTTACAATAAACCAAACTAAAACAGCGCAGTTACAAAGACGCGTGATTGTAGATCCAAGTACTTATCTTACGTTTGAAGCTAATTCCAGCTGTCTCATATACGACTTCGTATGGTGCCAAGCTATAGGGAAATACATAGTTATAGGCAAGATGCATGAAGGCTTCCCATCGGCTTACTCTTCGGAAACAGTAGTGTGTCACTCTGTTGATCTAGAGACTTTCACTTTCGTTTCTGTGTCTCCAGCAGAGACTGTCAGAAATCTTGTATATAATGAAGCATTGAATGCTCTACATATGTATACATTCGGGTCCGCTCAAGTCTATAATAGTTTAGACTATGGGGCTACGTTCATACAGTCGAATGTGTCAGGCGCTATAGATAGCTTCTGCTACGTGCCATTAATCAAATCAACTATTATATGTTCTGCATCACAGCTTCGTATCAATTACAAGAACCCAACCGCTATAGGAACTGCAAGCAATTGCTTATTAATCGAATATTCTGGTTCGTTTATCTCATATATAGAAGAAACTATGGCAGTTAGAGTAGTTAGGGGAACAGGCGCTGTATCGGCCTATGGTCATCTATTCGCATTCATGCAAGGGTATTCCACAACCAATGGTTTATATAGAGGGATGATGGGATTCTTCTACGCTGACGTCGTTACTGGAACAACCACTGCATATCCTAGACATGGTAAATCTGTCACTATTAACAAATATATAGCATACACAACAGATGCTATTTCCCATACATCTATCGTAGGAGCTGGCTCTCAGTTCTCGAACATAGAATACATAGATCCTCTAAAGATATTCGTAGCATTTAGAACAGCAGACTCAGCCTCATTTTCCACATCTAGATTCGTATATTCTTATGATAAGAAGAACTGGTTCGAGCCGCTTCTTAACGGTCTTAACGTCAACACTACCAACATTTCATCGTACTCACTCAAATACGACAAGAAATCTGGTTACCTCTTCGCTCTAGGAAGCAATGGCTCCTTCAGGACGGTGCACTCGACCAAGGGATTGGTGATTAGTAGAACTCCTCTACTTATAAGCAAATTCTCTGGAGCTACAACTATCGGAAGCCTAAAGAGTAATGAAGTATTTCCTTTCACGAGTATTTCTCAAACGACTAACGTAACGGGCCTCGCGTACTGTCGAGGAACATACATAGCTTGCAAGACCAATGACATACTGTACGGTTCGGGATTCCCTTATCTCACGTCAACGAACACATCCGGCACATGGACGAGTGCAACAGCATCGACTAACTTATTCTTAGTTGTAGGAACCAACAAGGTAGCGTCGTCAGGCGATGGGATAACATGGTCATCTAGCTCCATGGCTGGTTCGTGGACGTGCGCGACATGGTCTAGTCTATTGAATCAATTTGCTATAGTAGGAACGGACAAGGTCGCGTGGTCAGACGACGGCACTACATGGTCTCAAGTCACTTTAGTAGGTGAATGGAAGTCTATCAAGTACTTGAATGGTCTTTGGGTACTCGTTGGAAACAATAAAGTAGCTTACACGACCTCTAGCCTCTTTGCTCCTACAGTAGTTGCAGTTACAGGAAACTGGTACGATGTGGCATTCGGAGGACAGTGGGTGCTTGCCGGTAGCGGATGCATTGCGCTTTCGGATAAGATTACCTCTATCACGCCTTCTGTAGTCACCAAGTCATACAATCGAGTAGACTACTCTGAAGTACTTAGATCGTTCATATTCACAGGAACAGATTGCTCTACGTACTCGCAGATTACTAACTTGTTTTCACACTACTCACAATCTCTAACCACTTGCAAGTGGTTCTGGCGAACGCAGTGCTTTATAGGAACTACTTCTTCAGGAATCATGAGTTCTCAACCTATAGGAACAGGATTGGACACAGGGCTATGTGTAGCAAACGCCAACTTCGTAGTCACTAGATCGTCTGGAAGCGAGTCAAGCTTTAACATCACGGATTCGGGTAATGCACTCAGCACGAACACTCCTTTCAACGTCAGCAGCAATGTCGCAGATACTGCTCTTATTACTTTCAAGAACAACAGTGACGGGACTAGCGGATCGATCGTCAACCGAACGTCTTTCATTAACTGGGAAGCACCTCAAGGCATAAACCTAGACATTCTAGAAGATATCAAGGTCAATAATGATGCTTACAACTCATATATATACGGGGGATGTGACTCAATTGCCGCGCTTAGCATCGATACAATGGGGACAGCACAATCGGATAGTTATTTGTCTTTAGACTACTCAGGAAACATGACCGCAGGGTCTATCAATGTGGGAGGACTCATCGTTAACGGAGAGCTGTATGCCGGATCGACGCCTTCTTCTCTCACGGGAGTCACCCAAGGAGTTGCTTCCGCTAGCAAGGCTCTTATGATGAATTCGTCTAAAGAAGTCATTGGAATAAACAGGCTGACTACGGAATCAATGGCCTTGGGCTTGACGGATGTGGTCAATTCACCACCGCACTTCTCTGTCAAATACGATAGCTCAGTCGTAGGAAACACACCGGGAGGCAATTCACACGTTGTGTTGAGTGTTGCTTACAATGATGTTCTAGGCATATATGCGGCAGTAGTGCAATATGATGCTACGGTTAGTACGGCGTACGAAAGAGCTTATATACTTGTTTCTAAAGACTGCATAGAATGGAAAAAAGCTTATCTAGGGACCAAATCGATGTCTTTGCACATACAGGCAGTTAAACCGGGTTCACCTCTTAGAAACTCTTTCGGATTAACAAATGTAAATACTGGATTTATCATTCTTCTACATTCGAATAACCATATATGCAAGTCTTTGTTCACGCCAGACTGCATTAACTTCTATTACACCAATATGACAGGTTCACAGAACGCGTTCGATCTAAACGTAATATCAGACTCAATTGTGTGTGTCACGCCTACGATCGGAACATCTTCCTTGTATGAAGTAGTCCTTATAAATAACGGAAGAACGCATCCTAATAGATTCCAATTCGAAAACTCTACAGGATTGAATCAAACATATTCTAGCTCTACTACAGAGAACAATTACATATGGGCCATGGCTACATCAGGGTCTGCTGGTATGATATTTGGAGTGACTCCAAGTGCTATAGTCATCCATTCATCAGGCAGTGCTTCCACTGTAACAACTATCGCAGGAGAAACACTCAACGCGGCTTGCGGCTTCTACAATCAATCTACAGGATTCCTAAGAATTATATGTACTGCTAGCGGAAAGATATACTATGGTACCGGTACTGCTACATCTACGGCCTATACAGTCGCATCGGGAGTATCTTTGAAGTGTTGCGCATATAACCCGACGACTAACCGATTCTGCATCGGTGCGGCTAATGGCAAGATATATGTATCGGCCGTAGGATCAGTCACCACATGGACAGAAATCACCATACCAGTTATATTCAATGGAGTGTCTTGGAGTAAGTGCGTGCACGCATATGATAAGGGATTTGTCTTGTCTCATACAGACACGGCAGCGCCTAAGTGCTACTACAAGATCGTTAGAGTTACGGAGAACGACACTCTTAGCTATGGGATTTCTAACTACGATACCATGGGATTTGGAGCAGGATGCTACGGTAACGGATACTACGTCATAGGCTCATATTCTTGGAGCCAAGGCAGCAAGATCTTGTACTCGAGAGACGGACTCAATTGGAAAGAAACCTTATATCTGACTAGTTACAATCAAATCACTTTAGTCGTATGGACCGGGTCTTTCTTCGTTGCATCTAACAACGGAAGAACCCTATATATTTCTTCAGACTTGATAAACTGGACGACTTGGACAAATCCAGTCACTTCAGTCGGGTGTCGTAGATTGAGATACTGTAGCACTGCTAACAAGGTCGTCGCTGTCTTCTCGGGAACTGGCTCTAACTTGGCTTGGTCATCAGACGGGGTCACGTGGACAACAGTCGTCATTCCGCAGATGCCGGACCTGCAGAACTTTGCGTATTCTCAGTCTTTAGATAAGTATGTGTTCGTCTCTTACAGCGACAAGTACGTAGATGCTGTTGTTTCATCAGACTTACAGACATTCACTACTGTTCAGTCAACTGAAGCAACGCAGTCGACTAAGATCACAGGCGCGACTATCAATTGGTTTGAGGCTTCGGGAGCATTCATCATGTGCGGCGATTATCAATGGCGAAGCTACGACGGGCTTAACTGGGAAAGACTGAATTCGATAAAGGATTACTCCACGGCCATATCTTCGGGTACGTTCGCCAATCAGAATATATTCACTAGTATAGACAGATACGTAGCATACGTACCAGGAGTGGGAGACATTGTCTCATACGGCTTAGACCCTAGAGGATCATATCTACTCTCTATCAACAATGAATCGGTCAAACACATAGCCACTCTAGCGAACGGAGGTAAGACAGACTGCACGAACCTGGTCATATACAATCCAGATAGTAACTGCATACTTGCGTATAGATACACGGAAGGAGGCGAATCCGGTAACTGCTTCACTATAGTCGATCTATCGGAGAATACTCAAAAAACGAACAGAGAAGTGCCTATGGACTATATCGCCAAGCTATACCCTAGCGTTGCCCCGGCGTCATCAGCCTTAGCATCTACTAATCTAAAGACTCTAGCTTATACATTGTCTAGCGGACCCAGTACTAACTCGGTGTGGAACATACACTGGTCTAACGCCTTAAGCAGATTCGTTATCATGTATTCTATGAACAGATCGACTGCCATAGTTCAGGTAACTGCGGACACTCAACAGTACTACTCTATGGACGGATATGTCTGGGCGGCTGATACCGCTAACTCGTACACGTCATTCAACGCCACGAGCAGAGCAAACCCAATATTGAAGTACATTGAAGTACCTGGAATGGATTACTTGGTCACGGTTAGAAACACTGCGTATATGCAGATCTTTGGACAGAGATTAGCGCCTATAGAACAAGGAATAGCAGGTATGGGCGAGTACACTGGAGTCTCGTATCTCAGAAACAAACAGCTCATAGCTATAGGAAACACGCAGATGTGCTTGTCCTTCTTTAAGAACGACGGGACGGTGTACTTCTGGAAGTATATACCTCTTCCGTCTGCCGATGCATATAACCACATAGTCGAATGCAATGGGGTATACCTCGCATTCAAGCTCGGATCGTCGAACACTTACTACTACTCTTCTGATCTATATATCTGGACAGCAGGTACTCTTCCAGATACTTCCATATGGACGGCAGTCTCAGAACTAGACGGTAAGCGCGTAGTAGCGGCTTCGTGGTCGGGCAAGATCGCATACACTAATGATGGAATCAACTGGACCACAGTACATACTAGCTCGTCAACTTTCATGAGTCTCAAATACTTCAAAGAATATAATGCGTTCATCGCTTGCTCCTACTCGGCGTCAAGTGATCTCATTGTATCCACGGACAACGGGCTTACCTTCTCGGCGTACCCTCTCGGACAGACTCTTAATGTCTCAGACATCGCATACAGTCCTCTTCATGATAGATTCGTTCTCATAACAGCTACCAGTCCTTCGAGCACTTCATTCAGCGTGACAGTGTCACTTCCACTAGTAGCTAAGGGAGGTAATGTCTTGAGACTCAATGCTCATGCCAATCCTGCACTCACTACTTTCGGAATCAATCACAAGGGAGGCATATACACTGGCGCGCGCATGTATGGAGGATCTAACTTCAACACAACTACGACAGAGAATCCACCATTGATTTCTCTAGAGACAGACGGAGCGTACAAGCCAGCCACGAACTCATGGACCATATTCTCAGATGCTCGTCTCAAGAAGAATATCTCTAAACTAGATGATGATCAATGTCTAGAGATAGTAAAGGCTTTGCCTCTCAAGCATTACAAGTGGAAGGATCAGTTCGCACCAGGCACTGCCGATAGACACAAGCTCGGATGGATTGCACAGGATGTTCAAGAACTCATACCGACGGCAATCAGGACGCTCGGATCCATTACTCTAGAAGATGGAACAGTCATTGATAATCTTAAGACTATCAGTACAGATCAAATACTGGTTCTTATGCATGGCGCGATCCGCGCTCTAGTCAAGAGATATCAAACAATAAGCGAAACTCTTCAAGCTTAAGTTGCCAAAAAAAATACTATCTTTTTTTTTTGAAGATAGTCTAGAACGTGAAGCCGTGAGTGCCGCCCTCCCCGTACATGCCCCAGTAGTTAGATCCTGGATTCAATCTACAACACAGAGTAGATAGGCTGTATCCGGTACCTGTGTTCTCTATACCACAAACATATGTATTCCGAGGACATATCGATCGACTGCTAGAATTGCTCACTACGCCAGAATCACCGAAACTCAAATAGTCGGGTTCAGGAATCAACAGACCATTAGACGCGTCTATCACAGCATTAGGAATGATTCTGGGCTGATGACGGTTGCCGCCGCCAGTGGTCTGATCTCTGTATACCTTCCACTCTACAGATGATTCATCTAAGGGCCGGTCGTTTGGCAAGAACAGGTTCTGGTTGTTGAAGAACGTAGCAACTACTTCGATAGTACAGTCATATCTAGAGGATACTTGAATCATTGAATTGATGCCTCTATGGAGTAGTCTCTGGTGAAACCGCTTCCATCCAACCACATCGGCGCCCGACTTGTCTAAGGTCACGTTGTACGTCGTGTTGGCGTCTAGGTTGCCAGGCTTGAACTTCGTGGACTGAACCCTAGTGTTGTTATTATCTATACTCGAAGGCCGCATCAGGCCCAGCACATAGCTCTCAGCCGTACCGAAGTACATGTTGTAGTCTCCAGATAATGACTTATTGCTTCTATAGGATACCGTGGCTTGGCCGATGTCGAATGGCATGTCGAAGTACTTCAGAAGGATGTTGAATGTCTCTAATCCGACAGTAGTCTTCTTGTAAGAGCTAGCCCAAGAAGGATACTCGATGGACACAAGACCCGACTTGATAACCATCGGAAGAGTGATGTTTGCGCTTCCGGCGCTGAAGGAAGTCTGCGGATCGGGAGTGTACTTCAGTACTGGCTTGATGGCGCCCATTGTCTTAGTGATAGTCTCGATAGATGTTTTCATTGAGCTCAAAGAAGATAATGCTGTTGCTAAGTCGGTCGTCAGTTTGTTAGTCACAGTCACGTCCGCCTTGTCCTTCAATCCGGCATTGATAGTCGCCAACTGAGTTACCGCAGATGTCACAGATTGTTCGGCACTTGTCATTCTACCCCCAAGAGCAAGTAGCCCCTTCTCGGCATCGCTTAGCCTCTTTGTTGTGTCCGCAACGTCAAGACCGTTAGTCTTCTGCTCGGCGGCATTCAATCGGTCACCTTGAGCAGAGACCTGTTGCTCAGCAGCAGCGACTCGAGCTAAGATATCATCTGTTGTCTTCTTAGAACTGTAATCAACTAGTGCATCTGAAATCTTTTGAATAGCAGTGGATAGCTCTGCCTTGGCGAGTGTCAAGTCGGCTTTAGACATGTCAGCATTCTTAGCCACAAGGTCGGACATACCGGACAGAGATTCAGTCAGTTCTTCAATGCTCTTCTTGAAGTTAGAATCAAGTCCTGAGACAATGTTCTTCACTCCCGCGATGCTGTTCTCGACATCGACCTGCAATGCCTTTGTTTCTAAGATCTTCAGTACTTCTTCTTTAGACATGAAACGAGTATCAATGGCGGCGATAGTGCTGGCTAGCTTAGCCAGGTCAGATGCGTTGGCCTTGCCGTACATCGCAGTCTTCAGAGAATCAAAGTCGGCCTTACTGACCTTATCTGCGACATCCTTCGCGAGGCTTACTATCCTAGTGTTAGCGTCTTCAGAACCCTTACTCGACTGAATCATAAACTTCTTGAAACTGGCAGAGTCTTCAGATAATGAGGTTATCACCGCAACTGTTGCTTTGAGCTTAGTGATGTCATCAGCACTCGCGGATCCGCTCAACTCAGCGTCTACTAAGCGCTTGCCGATTTCTGAGACAATGAGGTCACGCTCCTGTAGGGATTTATCGATACTGTCTCTCAAAGTGCTAATGCTGTCCACTACACCGCTAAGATCTTTGCCAATACTTTCAATATTCTTAGACCAATTATCTGACATGTCATTCATGTTCTTACCCCAGTCAGTCGCCATCGCCCCCGCGTCCTTAGACCAAGTCGCGGACATGTCATTCATGTTCTTGCTCCATTCATTCTTAGTAGTGTTCATGTCATTTACCCAGCTTGTCTTAAGATCAGAGATATCCCCTTTGAGTTTGCCGAGATATGTAATCACTTCCGAAGACCCAGCAACGTCCTTGAGTGAAGCCTCTAGAGTCGATACGTTGCCGCTTAGAGATACTATCTTGGACTGCACAGAAGCAAGAGCCTTGAGACTTGATTCATTACTAGTCATCAGAGTACTCTCGAGATTGTAAACGTAATACGCGATGCCTATCACGGCAAGGGCTAGTATAGCGGCCAACATGTATATCTAAATACAGATAATATTTGCGCGAGTTTAAAGACTTTGGCCTTCGGGGTTCATATGGAGCTGATTATTTGAAGGCTTGAAAAATATGCTAGCCCTGCCAAGGGGTACCCCCTATGTATCTGATTTGCACATTAAATATGCCCATAATTTAACATACGGCTTAAATTATACGATTAATGCCGTAATATACCTTTATTTTATTGTGTTTTCATCGGGATTTCTATAAAAATATACGACTGTTTCTCTAGAGATTTTTATAAACCGTGACGATAAACATACCTTGAAATAAAAACTCGGGACTTCACAAGTCAACTCGGGATCTTGACTTGAAGAATATATATTCAAACACTGGATATAGTTTATTGTACGATGCAAAAACAGATCTGTAATATTTGCGATTTCAATGCTAGAGATAATTATTCATTTACTCGGCATTTAAATACTCAAAAACATAGTAGATTACTGAAAGAAAAATTTGGTTGCCCTAAATGTTTGAAGCCTTTCAAAAACTTTAGAAATTTATGCACTCATTTAAAAAAAATACATGGAGATACGCATGTAAACAGTCATGAAGAAAGAATGTATGAGTATTTTCGTAAATTAGTTAACAGATCTATAATAGGATATCGCGACCTGGAAGCGCGTGTGCTCCTTGCGCATAATTCATCACCATCACCTAGAGTTTAATGGCGATATATGAATATAATTTTGACGATAGAAGCTTCTTCAAAAATTGCAATCCCTACTTTCTCGGAAATTAGTGCGAAATTGTCGGATTATATTGAAGATATAATTCATTGCATAGCATGCAGAGAACTCCATTCTGTTGCGAGCTTTGTGACTACAATGCTAGGGATAATTATGACCTGAATAAACACTTTGCCTCAAATAAGCATTCTAAGAAGGCTTATAAGAACACAATGTGTAGGTATTGTTCAAAGATTTTGGCCAATAAGTTCAGCTTAACAAGGCACATTGCTACGTTTCATCCTCATGAGACCGAATCTCCAAACTTCACAAATGGTCTTACTTATAGTGAAATAATGGAGCTAGATCCTCATTTAGACTACGTTGATAGGCATTTATTCAGACAGTTAAAGTTCGAACAAGCAGATATAATGGATCATATGGCAAAATTCGAAATGTATCTAAGTGCGATTATAGAAGACAATAGTTCATGCCAAGAGTGCTCAGACGGTAGAGTTTGCGAAATACATTTAATTGGATGCGATAAGATAGGAAAGGCTTTGATAGATTCATTAACTTCGAGTTGCGACAAGCTAACTTTAATGCCATTTAGAAGATATTCAGTCGAAAAATATACAATGCTTTACAAACATAAAGGAAAGTATTATTCAAGCGAAATTCTTATTCAAATGATTCACAAATCGAGTCTTAAGATAAGAATGACAGCAATAAGTCATGAATATCTTAACAAGGCAATAGAAAGAGAGTATGTAGAATTTGTGAAAAGACTAACTACCAGAATAAATAGTTCGACTAATCGCTACAATAACACTAACCGCAAACGATACTAATCTGAATTGGACTTATTTTTTCTTTACTCTAAAGATGTATAGTTGCATTCCTTGTCGTTACGTTACTAAAAAAATTGCTGAGTTCGGAAAACATATTCGGACTCAAGAACATCTAGACCTGTGCGTCGAAGACAAGTCCTTTGAAACAATAGTCAATACTTCAGTCGATGCTATGTCGAAATTTAACTATGTTCAAAAGGCTCTATATGCTTCTATGAAACGAAAGGAGAAAGCTGTCGCGTACTTCATTGATATATTTGATATGTGCTTGGCGAGTAACTGCCAGAGTGATTCTGAGATTACGTATTTGCAAGTAGCAAAAGCCTTGCGCGAAGCCATTCAATTCGACAGTGAGTTCTTCCATATGATGCCGTTCAATGAACGTATCTTAGAGGACGGGGACGATTTCTATAACGCGGTCAATGATGTCATAGAATACCGGATTATCCCTCGAATCAAGAGTCATTCTAAGTTCAAAGACAGACTTCAGTTCTTGGAGATGTATGATGGTCTAAGGAACGCTTTCACTGAAGATGATGCTCAGTTGTATCTAGAAGCTAAAGACTCCATAGAGAAATGCATACATGCGTTTTATATCGACAAATATCTGAGAGATGAACGAACTAAAACAGTTCCGTTAATGGATGTGTAAATGCTAACAAAAAAATGTAAACAAGCAGTTAGAAGCTCTTGCGGGCAGCGAACGAGAGGTAATCTTCAGATCCAATCGTTTCAAATTCGTGAGACTCAATCCAGAAACCAACAGCCTCAGGGCGGTAGAACCATTCAGAAATGCAGATAGTGATTGGTTCCATCATTTTTTTGATTTCAGCGTAGTCGTAAGTAAAGATATCAGGATTCTTCCAATCGATGCGTCCTCTTAGACTTGATTTAGCCATTGGAGTCAACACCTCAGAAGCAATGTGCTGAGCGGCTTCCGGTAGATCGATCAGATGCGCTAAACCTCTGTTATTCATCACATAGTGCCAACGTAGCTTATCTAAATGCTTTTCAGCGATTCGAACAGCGTTAGGATTGCAGGAAATACCTCCCCAGGAGATAAGATGCGCGCGATTTGGATCGGCAATGATCTCTTCCAAGAGACTGATCGCATTCTTATTGAAACACAGATTCGGGATATCAACCTTGTCCATATGGTTCTTAAGGATACGGATAGCGGCTATGTTCAAAGACAGATTCGGCCAATGGATCTTATCAATGTTCTTCTCTAAGAGATCAATGATGCCAGTGTTATGGCATGCGCTAGACCAGTTAACCTTCTCAGGATACTTGGCTAGCAACGACCCGGCGTTAGTGTTCACACACAACATAGACCAATAGATCTTATCTAAGTTCTCAGAAAGGATATGAATTGCTGCCGGGTTCTTGCTTAGTCCGTACCAAAACGGTTCGAAACCGCGAGCAATCTTATCTTCAATCACATTGATCAAATACGGATTCTCCCAGTCAGCTTGATTAAGATGCAGATCTGGGAAGTAACCTCGGAGCAGCTGATTGTCAGACAATAGCTCAGTGTAGATCAGATTCGGATTATCCAAGAGAAACTCAAAAGCGTTGTCGTTAGAGATCAGATCTCCCAGAATATTGTTCCCTACAAGAGATACGTGAAACATATCAGGACAGTTGGATTGTTCACAGTATTCGTTATGGCAACCGAATATGAGCTCAGAATCGTAGTTGAGATCATCACGAACAGGGACTCCATGCTCCTCAGCGAGTTTGGCTAGTTGATTACGCAAGATGCGGTAAAGGCTTGGGCGAAGGATCAATTTCATCGGATTCGATATGTTTGAATAATGGATTTTCAATTTTGAAATCTCTAGACTCAAGATATCAATACCATGGCTAAGTGCTCTGCTAAAGGCTGCTCTGTCAAGAATGCCGTATTCGCGTATCATAAGTCTGACGAGTTCAAGTACTGCAAGGCTCATTCTTCTGAAGGAATGATAGATGTCAAAAACAAGAAATGTGCTCGTCCTGACTGTGACTCTCAGCCGGTCTTTGCTTATCATAAGTCTGACGAGTTCAAGTACTGTAAGAATCATGCTGCCGGGGATATGATAGATGTCATTTCTAAGAGATGTTCTCATCCTGGATGTGATTCTCAGCCGGTCTTCGCTTATCATAAGTCTGACGAGTTCAAGTACTGCAAGAATCATGCTGCCGGGGATATGATAGATGTTAAAAATGTGAAATGTTCTAGCCCTGGATGTAAATCTCAATCAGTCTTTGCTTATCGTAAGTCTGACGAGTTCAAGTACTGTAAGAAGCATGCTGCCGGGGATATGATAGATGTCATTTCGAAGAGATGTGCTCGTTCTGACTGTGACTCAATTAATCCGGTCTTTGCTTATCATAAGTCTGACGAGTTCAAGTACTGCAAGGCTCATTCTGTTGAAGGAATGATAGATGTCATTTCGAAGAGATGTGCTCATCCTGACTGTGAATCTCGGCCGTACTTTGCTTATCGTAAGTCTGACGAGTTCAAGTACTGCAAGGCTCATTCTGTTGAAGGAATGATAGATGTTAAAAACAAGAGATGTGTTTCTTGCGGGCTCTTCAGAGCGGAGAAGTCTAAAGATTACATGTGTTCTCAATGCTTCATGTTCAACAATCCTGATCACGAGTTTTCTCGCCATTACAAGACAAAAGAACTAACCTTCACTCGTCTTCTTCAACAAGATCTTTCCGAGCAAGGCATTGAATGTGTTCTCGATTCTAAGATATCTGGAGGCTGCTCTCGCCGCCGCCCAGACGTCTTCATCGACATGTTAACTCACGTACTAATCATTGAGATAGATGAGAATCAACATCTATCTTACAATGAGTCCTGTGAGTATGTTCGTACCATTGAGCTTAATGAAGATATCGGGCATCGCCCTATGTATATCATCCGTCTCAATCCAGACAGTTACAAGCTCGATGGGAAATCAGTCCGCGGATGTTTCAACTCAAAGATGGAACTCAATAAGAAGGAATTCGGGCGTCGTTATTCTACCTTGCTTAGCACTGTGCTCGACCTAACTGCCACACCTCCCGAGCGCTTGATTGACTCAATCGAACTGTTCTTCACTGAATCTGAATAACTTTCATTCGACTGCATATGTTTCATTTTTTATCAGACGGCACGGAATATACGCCAACTAGCGTAGGGGATTGCATCTCGATGAATATGGTTAATGAGTTCAATCAAACTAAGAGAAGACAGATAATCATAGTACCTGTTCAAAGCAGTGATGGCGCTCTCGACGAGAGTCTGGTAGTCAATATCAGCTATAGTACTCAACACTTGATTGCTTTTGAGACATTCAAATATATATTCAGAGGTCTCCTCGTCCTGGCTGTATCTTGGATCAGAAGTTTCTCTAAAGCCCATAGAAGCAAAAGTATACTGACCATTAATCAGCACATCTCTCATCAAAGCATTTCCCATGTCGAAGCACAAGGACCTCAAGCAATGACGCTGGAACACACCCGGGTGTTCATCCGAATCTCTTGCTTTCTTGAGATTGAACCTCATAGCTTCAGTGATCAATCTAGAACATCTGTTCTCTACTATATCCTTGAAATGTTGATTGATATGTCGGGCATCGTTACCGGCGAACTCAGCTATGATCGTGAGTACTTCAATTGGTAGTCTCATATATATGAATATATGAGCTTATACTCAAAAATCCTGTATTTCTTTATACTTGTCTAAGATCATGCCAAAATTGAATCTCGTAATTCTAAAGTATACAAGCAACAGTCTGTTCCTAAGCAAGATGTCAAAGCCAGCTCTCAACATCCACGTTAACGAAAACGATATCCGTTCTCGCTATGTCGCGATCTTGAATATGCCATTGCCATCATTCCAAAGAACAGCCTTAAGCGCATCTGATCTCATTGACCATTCGGCCAAATTGATTACCCGCGCAGTACGTATGCACTATCTCAAGACTGGCGATGCTAAGTTGTATCCAACGATCTTCAAGAGACATGCTCTCCTGTCCATCAACAAGATGTTCGGTCAAGATCGTCTTAAGGAAGACTTGAGATTCAATCAATTGAAAGTCATTCGCGACAATTTCGGGAACAAGATGCACATGCATCTCAGAGCTAAGGCCGATCCCAAGTTCGTTAAGAAGTTCTTCAATGAACTCAAGCAAGGCAAAGGGCTCAACGTCTACGGAACTCATCCAAGTATGTTTGAAAGCGCCAGAGTGGCTTTCATTGACTACAAGGAGTTCATTGGCAATGCCAAGTTGACCCACTTGATCGCGTTCTCTGATGACGCTGCAATTCCGGCTGTTGAGTTTGTCTACTAAGCACGCCGATGAGCGCTAAGAACATACATATGTTCTAGCATTGCATTTTTTGTTAGATCCTGTGTTTGGCTAAGATTATGACAAAATTGAATCTCGTAGTTCTAAGATATAATCAAGAAATGTCCGCTTTAGTTCTTCAATCCGTCATTGGCCGTGGCAACTATTGCTTTGGCTATGAGATCAAATCATCTATTGAAGACAATGCCGCCAGCGTGATTGCTCGAGCGATTCGCTTGAACTATCTCAAGACCCAAGACTCTAAAGTCCGACCTGATATCTTCAAGAGACATGCGCTCTTGCCTATCAAAGATCTCTTTGGAATCACTAAGATCAAACAAGATCTTGCCGGAAACCAGTTTGCTTTGACTCGCGACTCGCTTGGAAACAAGCTCCATATGCATCTAACTGCTAGATCGAATCCGGTTATTGCCAACATGTTCTTAGACAATCTCAAGAATGGACATGGTATCTATCTCTTTGAGAATGATGATCGCGAAGTCTTTGAAAGCGCGAGGGCTGCTCTTGTCGAGTACAAGCTCTTTCTTCAAAAGAGCCGGCTCAGCTTCTTGCTCGCGCATGTCTCAGATGAAGCCATTCCATATGTTCGCTTCTAAGCATGGCATGTCTTTTTTGCCATCGTATGACCCGAACAGTCCATAGAATTACATATTCAATATACTGAGACAAACATATTGTAAACCATGTCTCAATCTCTCACGAAACAAGTAAACGCTGCCGCCAAGCTTGCCTTGACCGTTAATCGAACCAATTGCAATGATATCTCCAATGCTATCAAGCTCGCACGCAAGGAAGCCATAGATCGCATCCGTGCTGAATGCAAGGCCATCTTGGAATCCGTCAAGGAAACCAAACGACAAAATGCTTTGAATATCCGTCAATTCAAGAAGGCTAAGGACATTGAATCTGTCAACAAGATCGCTCTAGTCAAGAAGCCAGAGCTATGCATCACTAAAGTCTCATTCGCCATCATTGCAACCGGAACTGCCAAGTCTGAACCTGTCTCTGGACTAGAATCCGAACCAGTCCAAACTGACCTTGAACTAGTCTCTGATCCTGTTGTCGAACAGGTGCAAACCGACCTTGAACTAGTCTCTGATCCTGTTGTCGAACAGGTGCAAACCGACCTTGAACTAGTCTCTGATCCTGTTGTCGAACCGGTCCAAACTGACCTTGAACTAGTCTCTAATCCCGTTGCCGAACCAGTCCCTTGTGTCAGACCACCATCTGATTTCAAGAACAACCGTACTATCAAGTGGTATGCTAGTTACGACGATATTCCCTTCGATTCTGATGACGAAGAAGAAGTAGAATCCTACGTTCCAGAAGAAGACACTACCGAGTCTGAAGAAGATGAGATCTCTGATGAAGAGCTCAGAGCTCGCTTAGTC
>JACCDQ011305200.1_pt1 | contig 24269 bp, 41 predicted proteins | sample 7446031 | NCBI WGS metagenome assembly JACCDQ01 (sample SAMN15323442, study PRJNA562643) | freshwater metagenome | isolation source: river surface water | place: USA:Blue River Watershed | collected 2017-08-17 | reverse complement strand
CTTAATCCAGTTAGGTTTGCTAATAATGTTGTCTTCGATCTATTCTTTGGTGCTTTTAATATTAAGCAATTGATAGTGCAGGCAGCTACTGCCATACATCCTACCGCTGTCCTTGGTCCTAAGATTGGACTACAGGCCGGTTTCATGACTCATCTTATGAGACCTCTGTTGTATAATCAAATACCAGAACGAGAAGCCTACTTTGCTAATATCGCTAGTAAAGCTTTCGGTGTGAAGCCACAATACTTCCGTGAGGCTCTTGATGCTTACCGTAGGTCAGGCTTCCATATTATTGGCGGTGAGACGGCTCTTAGAGACGATTTCATGAACCAGAATATTAAGGAAGGTTTCATTGAACGAAGCCGTGAGATGGGACGGGTCTTCTTTAAGGAAGGTGATCGTTATGCTCGTGGTACTGGTTATGTCTCTGCTTACTTGGAATGGCGCTACGCCAACCCCAAGGCTGCTTTGACTCCTCGTGTTGAGAAAGAAATCCTTAACCGAGCTGATACCTTAACTCTTAACATGACTGCAGCTTCTAATGCAGCTATAGCTAAGGGTGCAGCAGCTATCCCACTTAAGTTCACTACCTATTATCTTCGTATGATGGAGCAGCTACTACCTGGTTTTACAGGTGGTCCTCTAACAGGTATTGAAAAAATGAGAGCTTATGCTACTTACTCATTACTCTTTGGTGCTCCGATTACTGCATCCGGTGTGTTTGGTCTCTGGCCAATCCATAAGGAAATCTCTAAGCAGCTAATCGATAACGGATATGATACTGATGAGAACAAAGTTCTTAAGTTCTTTAATGAAGGATTAGCAGGGCTATTACCATCTCTTGCTGGTGTTAACCATAACATCTCCGAGGCTGTAGGACCTTCAGGAAGCTCATGGTTGTATGATATTTATCATGGTCGTACTCCGATCTTTGATCTTGTAACTGGTGTTGCTGGTACTAAGATTGAAGATACTACAGAAGCAGCTTGGCCTTTCTTCACCTTCATAGCTAATGCTTTCCGTAATGATGATGAGAAATATCCATTGTCTTGGGGAGACTTAGAGATGCTAGCGAGGTCTGTATCGTCTGTTAATAACGTATGGAAATCAATCCAGATGTTTAACACAGGTAAATACATGACTAAGAACAGAACTCCTCTTATGGATGGAGTCGATGGTGTAGATGCATTGTACTCATTGATGTTAGGCACAGAACCAAGTAAAGTTCAGAAGGCTTTCCTTCAGACAGATATGGTTAGAGAAACCCAACTCTTGAAAGATGCAACTAGGAAAGACATCCTTCGTTATCATCGTCTTCAGATGAAGGCTCTTACAGAAGATGATCTGGATGGAGCTAATCACTATGGTAAAGTAGTGAAGTTTTTAACTAATGCTGCTGGCTTTAAACCAGAAGAATTAAATAGACTCTTCTCTGATACTATATCTGTTAATGGTGATCTTGTTCATCAGGCAGAACAAAGGTTTAATGCTTCGACTCCTGAAAGACAACGTAAGTATCTTGATAAAATAATGAAACAACAGAAAGAAGGAGAAGTCCAGTAACATGGCTGACTTTTACACACAGACTCCAGATGTAGCTGCAGATTGGACCAGCTCCTCTAAAGGCTTCAAAGGCAATAGCGTAGCTGGAGATATCTTCCAAGGTGCAGGTGATGCTCTTAAGATGGGCGTCACTGCCGCCGATGAATACTATAAAGGTACAATCAAGGAGCAGGCTAGGTCAGCCACAGACGAACTCTTCAACGCATCAGGTAACGCAGGTGCTGTAGCAACAGAAGGTGGTATCAAGGGACAGGCCACTCCTGAGGAAATCCAGCATGGCTACAACCAGTTATCGCTACTGAAGCAAGCATCCCAGAATGGCACTCTTAAGGAGTCGTCCTTCTGGGCGCAAGCTGAGCTTATCTCTCGTCAGCTAAAGTCTCGCTATCCTGGCTACTGGGAACATATTGATGGTACCATGAGTGAACTAACAGGCCGTAAGCCTGCCATAGCGCTTCATGCAGAGCTAGAACAAGAACGTAAGGCTCATGCCAGCCAAGATGAAATCAGCCGTAAGAATGCCCTTACAGCGGCTCGTGGTGTAGGCCTATCCGAAGTCTTTGTTAGGGAACAGCAGGGTAAGCCTATTCCTACAGATGAGATTAATAGGATGGTGGCTGATCGAGAAGGCATCAAATGGAACCAAGAAGCTGCGGCTAGGAACTACGCTCTTAAGAAACAACAGAATGAAGTAACTACAGAAGATGCACTACTGGCTCAGCGTACAGATGCTCAGACAGAACTAACTACTATGTTAAAAGATGTATCGTCTCCATTATATCGTAATGTAGAAGAGTACAGAGCCTATGCCCAACAGGCGGATGCACTCACTAAGTCAGGTCAACCAATACCTCCTGAATTAAGTTCTGCTATTACTTCGACTGCTGGTATCATCAACCAGGCTGCTGCTGACGTTGCTAACAAGTACACACTTAAGTACGCAGCGGATGCTCCTATGAGTAAGCTGAAGGATAACATTGACTTCTTGACTAGTTGGGCTAAGAACTATACCAGTAATGTAGCTCAGGCTGACATGAATTATACTGCTAGAGATACAGCTATGCTAGAGCAGATGCAGAAGCATGACATGTACAACTTCATGAACTCTACAGACATCTTCCGTAAAAGTCATTCTCTTATGCAAATACTTGGTCCAGCATCCATGCTTCAGTGGGAGACTAACAACCCACAGATCAGGAACTCTAGGGATATTGTTATTCAAAAACAAATGGAAAATGATCATCTACTCGAAGGTAAACCTCTGAAGGATGGTATCGTGACGATGTACCAGATGGGGATATCTGATCCAGAAGCTTACAATGCTCATGTGACTCGTCAGATGAATGCTGTGACTGCCGATCAAACACCACCTATCATCAAGGGGTCAGCTATCGAAGCTCTGTATGGTGAAGGCAACGCTGACTTCCTCAACGTAGCTGTGCCAGAGAACCAGAGAGTGCCGGTATTCTTAAAGATGTCATCTCCTGCAATGATTAATAAAGTCAAAGAGTTATACGATAAAGGATTGATCACTACACAGGACTACGATAAGCATGTTAAGTGGGTTGCTACTAACGCCATGCAACTTATCAGGGATCATTCACCAGACATCAATGCTATTGGTGAGAGTCGTAGAGCTATTAAAGTTAAATACAATGAGAATACACAACAGTTAGAAGTTGCTAAGACCGACTACAAGCCTACAGGTAATACTGTCCTTGGTCGTGTGGTTAACGAAGCAAGTGAAAACTACCTCTCAGGTTCAGCGACTAGAGCAGTCAATGAAGTCAACTACATCATTAAGAGTCTCAAACCTCTAGCTAAAGCTACAGGAGAAGACCCTAAGGTATTTGTAGCTTCTATGCTTTCTCAGTCTGGTATTAATCTTGATGTCAATCCTGACAAGGAAGGACAGACTGGTACTGAGCCGTTAGTCAATCAGATTGAAACTGGTATTTATAATTACTTTGAGAACTTAAGGAAGAACGAACTCAGAGGACAAGTATTTCCCAGACCCTCGAACACTCCTGACTCTCAGCCCAAAACTCTAGCTGACTTAGATGCTTTGTTACAGGATAAGAATGTACCTGAAGAGAAGAAGAGTACTATTAGTCGATTGATTAAAGAAATAGAAGATACCTTCACGACATTGGGGAGTATTGAGTAATGGCGAGAAACTACGCTAAGGAAACTAAGTGGGAATCGTCCCCCATACAAAAGAAAAGGAGAGCAGACCGCAATCGAGCCCGCCGAAAGGCGATCAAGAAGTACGGTAAAGCTGCTCTCCGAGGTAAGGAACTAGATCATGTTGGTAGTCATCCTAAGGGAAGACTAAAGAATGTTCCTACTAAGATCGTCTCTCGTCACGCTAATAGATCAAGACAACCTAAACACAAAAGTTAAAACAAGTAAGGCCCCTTTCGGGGCCTTTTTCTTTGGTGTCAGTCGGTTCCGTATAGTCTCTCTCCCATCCATTTATACAAATCAGGATTATCTTTTAAGACTAATATGAGACCATTTGAGATAGTATCAGTAATGTGTTCTTCAACGTCTCCACGTATATTAGGAGGAACAACGCCGAAAGCATTAGAGTTGTAGTTAACAGCATGAACAACTTCATGTAGTAGGACTTCAGCCTCTCTTGACGGATGCTTCTTGAGCATCTTTGCCAACACAATTTCCTGTTCATTTGCTTTAAAAATTCCTAGAACTTTTTCACCCATGAAGTGGGGAGCAGTCATGCTTCTAACAACATAATCATGTCCCCATATTTTTATATTACTTGGTATCTTCAGGATACTTCTCCGTTTTTGATGCAGTCAAATATGCTACCCAGCCAACATAACTCTCCCTGTAACTACATTCGATTTCAGGTAAGTAATGACTTGGTGGCTGGATATCAAATCCCTGGGCTTTTAATTTAGCCTTGGTTTCCTTTAGCCAATCCTTAGCTTCCTGTTCTGTTGGAAACTTCTTTGACAAACTGCGATCTTCATAATAAACAATAGTATCTTCGTCGTCATAGTTCTCCATCTTCGTCTCCTCCAATTTCGGGACGCTTTAGTTCCCTGATACGCTGTCTGTATTTCTTGCTACCTAAATCTTTAGCAATAGGGTTACGCTTCTTATCTTCCTTCTTACGCTGGAGAGCCTTTCGTCTCCGCTCCTTCTTGTCGAAAGACTGCATTATCTTCTTCCTTGTTAACTAAGACAAACTTGGACGTGTCCGGAACCCAAGGCAGCAATTTTACGGAAGGCTCCTTCTGAGAGGTCAATGATGCGGCCAGTCCATCTCGCAGGGCCTCTGTCGTTAATGCGTACAGTAACTGACCTACCATTCTTTGGATTGACGACTGTGACTCGTTTATTAAACTCATGATGCCAAGAAGCTGCTGTGAGTCCGGAAGGTTTGAACCTTTCCCCATTTGCTGTAAGCCGCCCAGCGAGTTCTCGACCGTACCAAGAAGCTTGCCCACATCGGTTATGTGTTTCTTTAATTCTTTTGTGTTTTTTAGTGTGGTTTCGATGATTAGACTTTCTGCTGCGGTCATAATATTTCTCCATTTTATAATGTTCCACCTTATTAGGGGTTGGTGGTACTTCTGCGCATCCTAAAAATAAACTAAGTATTGTTTCGCATATCATTTTGTAATCTTCTCTACTGCTTCATAGAAAGTAAAAGGAATAAAGATTTCAATTGACTTTCTATTGTTTAAACGGCGGACAAAGATGTAACCTTGTCTAACAATGTCCGCTTCAACTTCATAATTAACCATATTACTTACATGCAAACTCTATTAACAATAAGTTGTAGAGTTGTCGCAGCTCCTCTTCTGTCATTAAAACACCATTTACAATTCTACGACCGTCTCTTAGACTGATGGCGTAGAAATCACCACCTTCTTGGTCTAGGGTAACTGTGTAATGTTCAATCTCCATATTCTTTCCTCAATCGATCCATAGAGATAACCTCTAAATCATAATTACCATTGTCTACATTTCTCTTTATGAAACATCCTCGGAACCATATATTATTTGCTTGACCAGCCCAATCAAGAGTCTTATCGTTGAAGCAACCAGCCACGAGACCGTGAATGCGCCCACCACCAATAACAGGCTTGTTAGCGTAATCCATAACATGAGAGTGTCCTTGTGTTACTGATCTGAGGCATCGAGATACCAGAGACACAGCAGGATAGGACCCACCAATAGGGCGGCCAGAGATACCAGCCACGAAGTAATGAGCATAGGTGATTCCCCCGATAGAAATTGTTCCGGGAGTGTCTCCATTATAATCGATAACATCATCATAATAATCCTCTAGTCCTAGGTCTTTATAACCTATTGTTCCTTTCAATTCTGGTTGAACTTGCAATGCTCTGCTGATACGTTCTTCATGGTTACCTATAAGGAAGACTCTCCGAGGAAGTTTCTTCTTAGCTTTCTTAATAGGAGACCACAGTCTGCTTTGAAAATCAAGATGACTATTTATATCAGCTACATAAGTCCTACCTACGAATGCTGCTCTACCTTTATCGTAACTACACAGACTAGGCATATCAGCATTATCACCAAGGTTAACAACTACATCAGGCTTCACATCCATTATAAGTTTGCTTAGCCATACTGCACTGTTGTTAGCTCGGTTGGGCAATGCATGGGCATCACCAAATACGATGTGTGTTGTTATTTGTTTTCCTCCTTGTAATTCCAACGATAAACTTCGATACCTGCACTCTGAGCCAGAAGCAGCATATGTGCCGTCCCACTTCCACCAGGGAAACCAACAACTAAATCTGGCTTACCTTCTTCAAGCATCTGCTTATTTCTGATTATTCCTGCTGCTTTCTTATGTGTTTTCCAGTCAGCAGGGTATTCTGTAAAGGAGCACCAATTTAGGATAGCCCAATCAATAGCTAGGGTGTCCGCACCTCTGGCACCTCCTGCAATCACATGGACATCAGGAAGCCAATTATCATTAGGTGGATCACCGTAGTACCATTTTCTTTCTAAGCAAATTCTGTCTAGTGTATTAAATACAACCTCTTGATTTTGGTAGTTACGACCACCACAAACTAGCATTCTAGGTTTAATTAATTTTCCATATTCAGGGGTCATTCCATTAATTCTCGGTAATCAATATTCCTTGTTAAGTACTCTTTCAAATTGTCCATCCTTTCTGGATGCTTTTCAAAATGAGGAACGACATTCATATTACAAGGACGACAAAGAACACCACGGACTTTGCCCGTCAAATGGCAGTGATCCACCTGTGGGCTTAAATTAGCTCGTTTACCTTTTAATTTAAGTTTGCGTCCACAAATGAAACAACAGCCTTTTTGATCATCGATAATTTTACGTTGTATCACTAAAGAAATACCGTATCTTCTAATTAAATCTTTGTTACGTATGTTATCTCGGTTAGAATCTGCGTATTTTTTATGAGCAACTTTTTGGCAATCGTTACATTGGTGTCTTCGAATTTCTTTATCTTTGTATTTTTTATGAAACTCCTCTAAAGGCTTTTCTTTTTTACACGTACGACAAAATTTCATAAATTACTATTTTCTGCATCCAACCAGTTTAACCAATCCGTATAAGCTTGATCAAACTCCTCATCACTAATGTTAAATAAATCTTTATACAGAGGATCTTTTATCATGTACCAATGGTAAAAATTCATCATAGCCTGACCAACTCGGAAGTGTTCGACTTCAAATAAATTAACAAACTTACCCATCTTAGACTCCTGGTTCTACTTTAGACATACATACCCAAGCGACCTGACTTACGCCTTTAACATCTTCCTTAATCTTCTTAGATAAATCTTCACCCTTCTTAGCGCATACGTCATGTGACGGTACACTAAACTTAGTAGCGTAATGAGTGCCACTATTAAAAGTAATAAGGAATGCTAAATACCATACAACCATCACACATCCTCCTGTAAATGAAATTTACGGGGCCTCAGACTTCGTCTGAAACCAACTCTAGTTCACCTTGTTTCTGTTCAATCTCTTCTCGCTTACCTTCCTGCTTTAGCAGTTCTTCCAAGTCCCGCCGTCGCCAGTACTCGTACTGCTTACGCTGTTCAATCTCATTATCGTAATGAGGATAAAGATGACCATTAACCATCGTACGCGGTACGCTTAAATAAATGTTCTGGGACCCCTTCGAAATCTTCATCAGGATACTCATCTAGTGGCTCCTCAAAAGCTTCAATTAGTCGTTCCTCATCTTCGTCAGTCCACTCATCTTCCTGCATTGGTCTAGTCCTATCCATTGTTCTTATCCTCACTTTCTACAATTGGTAACCCATTGGTAAAACTCATGCCACTGCTTTTTCTCAACTGAATACGTACACAACACATGTCTAAGTTGACCAGCGATTGGATGGTCGTATACAAAGTGCATCCAGTACTTATCTGCGTATATCTTAAGTCTTGTTTCCCCTCTGTCTACAATAAGATGCCTAGCATAATCTCGAATTTTATGTTGGTAGTTAATAGGCACGACTTACTTCCTTTCTCCACTTATCAATTAAATGTTGATATCTCCAGTACTTCATATAATCTTTCTCGTGTAGAATGCCTTTGTACCTGCTACGATACCACCTAACAAACTCGCACCACTCAGGCTTAGTGAACGTCCAACCAAGTTTTGCCAATCTTCCCTTCTCCTTTCATTGCACACTTAAGAGCAAGTCTTTCACCAGCTAACCTGATGCTGTCTTCACAAACTCTACGGACCTCCTCTGCTACATCAAGGCAGCACTCAAAGATCATTTCATCATGAACAACATTAATCAATTGAGCATCAATCTTTAAATCTCTTAACTTTTCAATTGACATGACCACAGCATACTTCATTACAACAGCTTCACCAGCTTGAAGATACGCTGCCATCATTAAGTGCTCTGAGTCACACCATATCTTTCGTCCATCAAAGCCAACCGTGTAGCTTCTATGAGCGTCTGCTGGTATTCTCTCTGACTTTAATCGTTTGAGGCCGGGGTAAGCTTCGATAAAGCCTTTCTTAACATCGGCACCTCTTGCTCTATCAATGTTAAATATTTCTCCAACTTTGCCATCTCCTGCTCCGAGAATGAAAGCGTAGATGAATGTCTTTGCATTATCTCTCGAATTGCAGATATCTCCGAGCTTACGCTTGTTAAGGCTATGAGGGTCTGTACCATCATCTTTGGTGCCTGAGCAGACTGCATCAATGAACTCCTTATCATTCATATAATGGGCGAGCACCCGAAGTTGAATTCCTTCAGCATCAGTACCAACGAGGACCTTGCCTGGTCTAGCAAGCCAGAGTGCCCGCATTCTTCCACCCAGATCAGTAGCTAGTTTCTTTAGTTCATCTGAGTGGTATTTAATACTTTTCTTAGCACTTATGTTAGCCAGATTAGGTTGGTAGTGGGACATTCTGTGTGTCCAAGTACCGCACCCAATAACATGCCCATGAATAGCACTATCATCGTCCACCAGATCGAGCCATTCTTTGAGCTTTCGTACTCGGGACTCGATAATAGTTCTACGTAAGAAAAGGAAGGCTGCGGCCGGAGCGGTAGCTGGTATTGTGGATAGATTGGTTTCGTCCAGCTTCCATCCGTATCGCTCGTAACGTTGAATCTTATTTTTGTCTCTGTTATTCTTATGTCCTTCGGTTTTAGAAGTGGGCTTCCATCCTGCGTCCCAGAGTTTATCGATAACTTGCTTTGGGCTATTAGCGTTGAACGGTACTTCTCGTATTGTTCGTTTGCCAACCGTTGTTGGAGGATATGCTGCTTGGATGACCTCATCAATTCGATCTCTTTCTGTATGCAATTCGCTTGAGAGATTAAGCGCCTCATTAACATCGAAGTAAAAGCCATGATTACATGCGTCCCTTAAAGCTATTGCTACTTTGTGTTCTAACTCTACAGCTTCTTTCCAGTCGCCAATCTTCTCTAAGAGATGTCCATACACCTTAAGAGTAAGGTTAACGTCATTCATACAATACAAAGCCATTAAGGGCGAGTACTCATGGAATGAAGCGAATTCAAACTTGGGGAACTGAAGTCGTTTACCCCATGATTCTAAGCTGTGTCCATCTTCTAGTTTGGGAGAGTAGAGGCGCGACATCACGAGGGTGTCTATTAAATTGTCGTCGCCTAAGTCGATGTCCCATATCCGCTTCAATTGCGGTGCATCGAACTCTATAATATTATGTCCTACAAATATACATCGACCTTTCTCTTGGTCTACGTATTTTTTAAATGCATCTCTATCTGTAAAGGAATATGATTGACCAGTATCAAAGTCTGCGACACATACAATCCATATGATGTCTGGATTTTCTAATCTATTAGTCTCAATATCAATAATTAAAGTATTTTTTATTGTGTCCTCCTTTTATTTTTAGGAGTTGGATATAGCCCCTGGACTCGAACCAGGATCACTGGATACAACACCAGTGCATTAACTTATGCTAGGCCATATTAGGTGGTGCCCACGGCGAGACTCGAACTCGCAGCCAGGTTCTCCCCAACGAGGGATTTTAAGTCCCTTGTGTATACCAATTCCACCACGTGGGCAATTTGTTAGTGACCCTGGGTGGATTCGAACCACCATTCTACCCTATTCCAGAGTAAGTCCTAACCAAGTTAGACGACAGGATCATTGCCCTAGTAGGTCATAGGATAAAACACCTGCTACTAGGGGTACTCTCGTTACCTTGTTCGTATTCTCCTAGAGAGTGGCTATAAAATAACCTACTCGGTAGCTTGACAGAAACGCAACGTTACATGAGCGCCTGCTTCACCAATGTCGCCTTCAAGAGACTTCAAAAGGACAACATCGCAGCTACAATCGAAGTGGACTTTGTACGTCCTTGGGTACCGATTGAGTGCCCTAACGATGTCTTCAACAGTTGGAGTACTTTGAGAAAACTCATGAATAACATTCACTTTCATTTGTAGTCCTCACTAATTGCATCTAATTTCTTTTCTTGAACCAAGAAGTCATCTGGATCATGACCCCATGGACCGTGGCAGATGCTCTTGATAGCTTTCTCTGCCTTCTCTCGACTTGAGAAGATGCCTACAAAAGCACCCTCAAGAACGAAGTCAGTTACTACGTAGACATTCACGGCAGTCTCCATATGTTGGGAGAGATATCTAAATACTCACAAGCCTTAGAGAAATAACGACCACCAAGGAATGGTTCAAAGTCACTTCTCTTTGTGAAATTTCTTGGGGAAGGATGAGCACCTTTAAGTACAAGATGCTTCTTGGTGTCTACCATATAGGCGTATTCTTGTGCCTTCTTTCCCCAAAAAATAAACACTAACTTATCTTTTTTCTTTGACAATACCTCTAAGATTTCAACAGTCAAATCCTGCCATAAAAACTTACCGTTAATTCTGTAATGATTACTGTTGTTAGCTTTGTAGTTAAGACTAATTCTCTTAGCACCTTCCTCTATAGACCATATAGTAGGGATTAACAGAATACCTTTTCTAGCCCAATAAGAAAGATCACCAGTCCTAGGATAGGGAAACTTCAGGTCGTCTACGTACTCTCTAAAGATATTACATAAAGGACGAGGCAGCTTCTTAACGTTAGGCATAACAGAGAAGATCAAACCATCTGACAAGCCAGGCTTAATGTAATGATCCTGCCCTACTATGACTATCCGTACATCCTTAAACGGAGTCTCTAACAAAGGTCTAAACATCTTAGCAAAAGAAGATGGAATAACATTATAACCTAATTCTTTACGATGCTTGAGGTGTTGTTTAATCTCAGCCCAATTCTTATTGTTCCAGAACTTTAACTGACGCCAAGTGAAAGCAAAACGATGACTATACCTCCAAGCTCCTTCCTTAGTACGCCTTTTACGTTCCCATAACCTTTCTCGAAAGAATGTCACTCTTCAGTAACCTCTTCAATTACTCGGTAGTGGATTACGGCTTTATCGGCACCCTGTTTTTCAGCTTCTTCCTTTGCTAATTTACTGATGTATTTACGATCTTCCTCAGTGGTCTCACCAGTAACTTCGAACCTAACCTCCTTTGTCATGCAGCTTCCTCCTTCCATCCTTCGTTTCCTGCGTCATCGTATCTCAGTTCCTTTAATGTAAAAGACTTGGGGTCGAACTTAAGCATCCCAGCAGGACCAGTGCGACCAGAGAAACGATTACCACGTACGGTAAGATATGTCGTGTTTCTAGCATTTTCGTCTTGTGCCTCTACGTCTCGATTGAGACTAACAATAAGGTCTGCGACTTTAGCAATATTTCGTGAGCCTCTTGTCTTTCCGTCATCGTTAACATGGGACACAAGAAACATTGTGAAGTCAAGTTCCCTAGTTAGTTCTGCAAACTTAGTTGATAAATAATCAAGTTTTCTTCGTTCATCGTCACCTTCAAACCCTGTGACGAGCATAGTGATATGATCAATAAAAACATACTTACAGCCGCAAACTGCAACCATACTCCTTAGAACATCTAAGATCACATCAGGATCATCAGAACCAAAATGAGTATAGACATGCAACCTACCATCAGTCTTAGTAAGCTTCTTAAGAGCCTCTTGTTGGTCTGCCACAGATACCATACAGTCAGGCAAATGGACAGGCTGTTGAAGATGAATACCGACAAGACCTTGGATAGATCGTTGCTCTTCTTCTTCCAAATGGATAATGCCAACATTTTCGTCAGTCTTATCTAAAAGATGATGTTCAATAGTACGAATAAATTCAGTCTTACCAATCTTCTCTTGTGCTGTAATTAACACAAGTTCTTTACTTCTGATACCATAAGTCATTTCTTGAAGACTGGGGAAAGGGTACTCTGCTTTAGCACCTTCCCTCTTCTGACTTAAGGCGATGGACATCTCATCCCAAGATGACATGATGCCTTTAGGGACATACTTCTTACTGTTGTGCCAAGTCCCTACGAACTCTCTTTCCTTGCCAGCTTGAAGCATCTCGTTAGCATCTTTAAAGTTTCCTAAGCGGACAAAGAAAACTTTATTAATGTCAAACAATGCTGCTATTTCTTTAGTTGCTTTCTCTCCGGGAACGTCGTTGTCCAGGCAAAGGTAGATTTTGCCAAAGCTATTAAGATAGTTCCTAGCCCGTGAACAATCCTCGCGAGCAGTAGAAGAGGAACGGACACTAACAACTGGATACTTACTGCCAAGCATTTGAAAAACCGATAACGCATCTAACTCTCCTTCTGTTATAGTAATAGACTGGTTCTGCCCAGGGGTAAACCGATCCATCCCAAAGAGGGAGGCTTCCTTCATGTTACCGGCTGCTGCGAACTCCTTTCTATCTAAAAATCTAATCTTTTGACTTTCGTCATTATACGGGAATATGAGTTTCTCTGGCTTAGCGCTAATAGCATTTACTACAGTACGCACGTCAAAGAAACTCATAGTCTTACTAGTGATGCCTCTGTGGTCCATATAGACCTTAGGCACCTTATGTGCAGCTACAGCAATAGGTTGATTCATTGTTCTTATTATTATTTCCTTGTTGTAGTACATTATAAATTAATTATTTAACTACGGTAGGGTTGAGGTTGGTTTGCACTTAAGTCAACGTCTAACCAAAGAGTGTCGCCCTGATCTGAGTAATAGTACCCAATAAGGTCCAACCACTCTCCATCTACACCAGAAACCATAACATCAACTTCATCCTCGTAACCATTAATAATTTCTTTTAACTCTTTAATTTTCATGACTGATCTATCCATTCTATCGTTACTGGAAATGTCCCAAGATAACTATCTCCCATAGAAGCCTTATACCAATTCGTTGGTTCTTCTGAATGGATAGTTCCTGTATTTATCTCATCATCTTCTTCATGATAAAAACAATCAATCCAAACTGTCTTTTTATTTATTTTCATGTTACCTCTAGTTTCTCTTCAAAATTATCGATGTACCTAAGGATACTTGGGGCTCTATTAGCTAGTTTAGCTCGACCAGTCCCAATACCATCTGCTGGCCAAACAACAACTCCACCAGCTTCAACATGACTTAGAATTCGTTGGAAGTCCTTTTTAGCTAAATCGAACCATTCATCAAAATCATCATCATAAAAGAAGCTACCGTATAAATTAGAAGGTTTACGTTTAGTAATAATACCTACTGCATTAGGTTCTCCTCGCATCTCTTTAGCTTGGCCACCTAAGCCTTTACGTAGGACGTTATCACCAAACACAAACAACCAGTCTAGGTAACTACGCACTCCTTCACGAGTAATCATATTCCAATATACGAGCATATCATGTTACCTCTAACACATTAGGTTCTCTTACGACTTTACTCAGGAACACAGGACCACTAGAATAAACAAAGGTTCTTAGTCCTGGCCAACATGTAGCTTTGAACTGACAGTAGGCACACATTGTTCCTAGTTTCCTGTTACCTGAAGTACCCTCAGGGACATCCTTATAGGGTCGTTCAGGAGGAGTGCTAAGTCCAACCATTGCTTTGCGATCTCTGATCTTTGCTGACCAATCAACCTCGTCTTTTCGCACCATTCGCAGGTGCAAGTGTCCAAGTTCTTTATCGACTGCAAGCAAGCCTCCTGCCTTCTTTATTGTGAGCCTAGGATCATCTTTACTAGCTTCAAGATAGAGGTTAAGCTGATCAAGATAGCCGAAAGTATCATCAAATACCTCAGCTTTAAATTTTTGAAAAGATCGGGAGTTAGCAGACTTAACATCAACGAGAAGGCCATCGATAATGGCATCGCGGTGGCCAACAACTCCGTCTAGTACGAGTTCATCTTGTTCACCTTCTACCTTGTGTCCGGCTTCCTTAGCTAAGGACAGGACCAAACTCTCTACGATATCCCCATACAGAAACTTCAGTCGTGTATGTGGGAGGAGGGGTTCTTTAGCATCCGGTCGATTAACAGAATACCATAACTTACGATCACACTTGGTACCAAAATTAGACATCCTAAGAGTTGGCTTAACTTCTTTTTCATTCTTCTCACCAAGCCTTTCAACAAACGTTTTACTAAGGCTATCTACTAACGTTGTAATACCACCCTCAGAGAATTTCTTATCTTCCCTGAGGATGTGGTTAATGTCAGCAACAAGAGTGTTGATTGACTTAGAAATTCTTACGGCCCTCGACTGGAACCAGTTCCTTAACCTGGATCGCCTGTAGAGTGTGTCCTACGCCCTTCAGGGTGTCGAAGGAGGTCACCTTAACAGTAACCTTGGAGCCGGTACCAATCAGATCATCGACCGCTGTGACGCCATCCATGGCCACTACAGAGGGTGGTCCTAGGACAACCAATTCGTCATTGATGATCTTCTGATGAGGACGCTTGAAGAAGACGGCGTTGTCTTTGACTTCAAGCTGAATTCCAGAAGCAAGGAACTCTGCCATAGAGTCCTCATCCATCTCCAACTTAACGGTATAATTACCGTAAGCGTTGGGAACCTTAGTCATTGTGTAAAGTGCAGTACCATCAAAATAATGATAATTAGTTTTCTTTTTTGCCAATTAAATAACCTCCAGCCCTTTTTGGGTCTTGTTACGCGCAGCCTCTGCAATTAGAAGCTCGCCTAAATCAGTCACATGCTCTTTAGATTTTTCATTCAATTCGTTAAAATGCTTGTCAGGATAACAGCAATACTCACAAAGAATTTTATCTCTCGTAGTCATGTACATAGAACGAAGACGAGTTTTATTACCTGTAGCCGTGAGCAGAGCTTTGTCGTGTAAACCTTGATTTTGAAAATTACAAGATTGACAACGACAATTGAATAGCAACTCCCTGTTATAAATTTTACGTATTTTCTTTTGACCTTGGTACACAGCGGAAATACCGTGTTCTTTGTGCCATTCAGCAATAGTATCTTCAGGAAATTGGTGGGCTTGCACCCATTCGAGTCTTGTCTTGTATCGTTCTTCTTCTTGTTTACGCATTCTCTAACATTACCTTTTAAGTTTGAAGCAGAGAAGTCAACGGGTCCTTAGGTCCGTAGGATCATATGTCCTATTCCTTCCCTAACCTCCCTAATACAACATAATTCCTGTTTGTCAATCCCTAAAATAAAGAAATCTCTTTATCGGGTAAATTAACATAAATTGGCTTGTCCAGCTTACGCTTCGCTTGCCTCCACAGGTAGCGGATACGCTTTCTATGGCATGAGCTATCCTCCTTCTTTCCAACGAAATAGAAAAACAAACTGTCGATCTTGTTCTGCTTAATGGTGTCCTCCAAGAACCCGTCAGGCAAAGGCTCACCCTTGTTGCTAAGTGGGTAAGAACCAGTCAAAACCTTAAACCGAGCCTTAGCATCGTAAGCCCATATGGTGGAGATGTAGCTAACACCATCCTCGTCAAATGTGACCAGCTCCGTTATGGCGTCGTGACCATCAACTTCGTCGAGGTGGGAACAGATCGTATCGTAAATGTCGGCATCGCCGTACGTGTAATCACCAAAAACTAAGAGCCTCATAAAATTATTTTCCTCTACCTCTTGAAAAATGAACCTTCCTAACTATATATAATCTTAAGTAGTAACTATAGGTAGTTAGGAAGGGGTAGTTACCAAACTTAAAGGTAATAGCTATAAGATATAATACCGCTGGTTAGTAACTTAAGACCAATCGTAAGGTTGGTCGTCAATCATCGCCTCTCCATCACGGTAACCCCATATGACGGATGGACTGTTATGCAGATACAGATAGCAGTCCAACTTAGACCCATCATCCATATTAATCGGAATGATCTCACGTGTATAAACCCTGCCGTTGGACTCGATGGCATCCAATGGCCCTTCTAAGACCTCTAGAGGCACCTCATAGACCTCAACACGAACAGGCTTGAGGTTGATGTCCCTTGTAACAACAGGGGCTCCTGCGCCATTGTGGGGCATCCAGTAGCTGTCCTGGGTTTGACCGGCTCCCATGAACGTGGAGGTACGCATAAAGCCTTGATTACAATGACCCTTCTTGAGGGTACCGTAGACTGCAAGTAATGGCATCGTATTAATCCTTATTTATTGTGTTTATGAACTAATTCTTCTAGTTCTACTGGTGTGTAGTTTATACGTTCAACTGATACGTTAATGTGTCTGTTTGATGGTGGGTCCTTCTCATGAATATGACCATGAACTGATATGTTATCATCGTTGTTTCTTAAGCTTCTATTCAATAGAGGCATGTGACTGAGGATACAACCGTACTCTGGGAATGGACGCCAAAGCATGATCTTCTCAAAGATATCATGAAGTAGCTGATCTTTACCATCGTCATGGTTGCCTAGTATTAATCGCTTTCTTCCTTTCAGCTTCCAGAGAATAGGACAGTTCCTGCCAAAATATACGTCACCAAGATGGTAAACAATATCTTGATCTCTCACTACAGAATTCCAGGAATCTGCTATACACTCGTCCATCGAATGTATGTTATCAAATGGACGATTGGCGTACTTGATAATATTAAAATGGCCGAAGTGAGTGTCACTGATGACGTGTATCTTTCTATTCATCTTTGTTCTTGTTCAGAGAATCGATAGTTGTTGAATGGGACCCACTGTCCTGTTTTAGTCTTGAGAAGACAGCCGGATATTACTTCGTACTTTGTTTCAACTTTCATCACTTCACTGAGACGATGACACTTAGCTGATGCAAAATAAATACCAGAGATTGCAATAGACACTACAAAAACGAAGCCAAAAATCACCATACAAATAAAGACAACTAGATCGTTGAGCATGTTATTCTCCTATTGGTCAAATTTCCTTAGCATGTTGCGGAAAGCGTCACCGTAATGAGTAACTGTTTCACCTTCGATACCGGGGGCACAGTTGATCTCAAGTACCGTTGCCTTCTTGAACTTAGAACTCCAGACTACATCACAACCAGCAAAGTCTAACCCTGCCGCTGCTGTAGCAAGAACAGCTTGACTTGTAACGGGTATTGGGACTTCCCCCGGCGCAATTGTCTGGAAGATGAAACCGTGTTCATGGTTCCTGATCTTGAAGTCAACACCGCCTTCTGGTGCTTCTTTGCCATTCGGCCAGACTTTCGCCTGAACTCTGATGACTGCTCCATTGACCACATGAACTCTAAATTCCTTCGACTTAAAGACATATCGGGTGTAGAGAGGGCTCCCTTTAGGAAGTTTATCGAGTTCATTAGTGATGACCAGTCCTTTGCCACCACTACCGTTGAGAACAGCTCTAGAGCAGACATGATGTCCTTCAGTGATCCATGCTGCTGCCTGCTTATAGTCAGTAGTAAACGCAGGTATGCTAATGTTTTCGTGTTTGGCCATGTCCCTGAGGAAATGGAGCTTGTTAGCTGCTCGACTAACCTTTGCTGGCTTGTTGATAATTCTAGCTTTGACAAAAGGGATGCTACCTGCACCCCAATTGATGATGGTGACATTAGCACCATCGGCGACCTTAGATCGTTCACGTTTCAACCTCTTGATGTCAAGCTCTTTGGCGATGAGCTTGGATGATACGGAAGCTGCGTGGTACGGGTATACAAACGTCTTGTTCATAAACTAACTCCTTAAATTAAAAATCCCAATTAACAATATCATTAGGTTGCGGTTGGATTTTCTTCCTAACCTTCCTGACTGGTGGTACCGCAGCAGCAGCTTGAATTTCACGCCAATTAACGGCGTTTGCCTGCATAACCATCTCGTCGTTGACCATTAAACCATCATCAATATGAAGGAAAGCATAATCATCTTTCTTAACTTTCTTAGTAACTTTATTCATTCGTTTAGTATAATCATCCCAATCAATAGTATAGACGAAGTTGATCAGGCGACATACGTTTTCTTCGATGAGATGATTATTAGTGTTGTGGGCTAGGTACTCCAAAGCTGTGCCAGCTAAGATAATTTCAGCCGTTCTCTTTGGTCCATGATGGTAACAGAAGTCAAGCAAAGCTTCAGGAGACTCCCAGCATAGGCGAGAATTGTCTAAAATCTTGTAGCTAGCTGTAGACCAATTATCGATCATGTCTGTATCAGTGGTGCCAGGACAGCCACGAAGCTCTACGCTACCGAAGTTAGTAATAGCAGCGAGGTTAAGAGCACCATACTTAAGTCGATCCTGACGGAAGCTCTGTAGGGGTTCGTTAACATATTTACGGATGTCTTGTTCGATAGCCGTAGTTAGGTATTCTGCATCTTTCAGTCGTAAGCAGAAGTGGTTACCTTCTCGCTCAGGATCGTTGAACCATTTGAATACCAAGTTTTCAACAAGCCAATAGCCAGTTACAGCCGTCCACAATTGAGTAGGAGTGAAGTCTTGTACGTTGTTATGAACATGAATAGACGTACGATGAGACTTACGAACATTCACACCAGGAGCATTAAGCTTCTTAGTGAGAGTTTCGATGATGTCTTTTTTCTTGCCTAATGTAAGAGGACGTGTATTGATGTATTCACGGCCACCACGCAAACTCGGTTCAACCTTAGAATACCAGTGCTGCGTTTTGACTTCAGGCAGTACGCCTCCTTCAACTTCGACTTCAATACCTACGTGACCTTCAACCGGCTTGCAATAAACCAAATCTTTAATCAAAATCATACAGCTACTCCAATATTACGAGCACTCCGTGAAATAAACGAAGTGGCTTTGTCGTTTAACATTAAAATTGTCTTAGAAAGAGGGTCTTGGTATCCAACCAGTCGTTCCCGGAAGAACAAACCAATCTTAAAGCCATCAACATGCTTAAAGGCAAAGTCACGAGAGATCGGTACTCCTTTGTAATCTTTAGCCATCCTAGCTAATGCAGCTTCTGGTTTAAGGTAGTCGTTACACAGCATCTTGTAGAAGCCGTTAGAATGAAACCAATTGCCTCCTACATTCTTGCTGTCCACCAAGTAAACACAATCGGCTGATAGTCCAGCTTTCTGCTTACGCTCTGGTGCTCTAGTAGCGAATATTGCCAATGTGCCATTCTGGAAGTAGCCAAGCTCTAGTCCGTTTGTTGCGAACCTATGGTCTCTATGATCCGCAACTGTAGAATGAGAGTTTGAATTAGGAAAAGGTAAAAGATTAACTTGGTACCATTGGTCTACTAGAGCATCTACGTCACAAATATAATAGTCGCCATCATAGCGGACTATCGTTCTGTTGAGACGCATACGCATATCTTCACGTGTGCCGTAATCCTTAGCCATACTGTCCCTCCTTACGCCGCTTCTTTCCAGTTATCAGGCACCCTAGGTAACTTTTTAAGTGCTGCCCAATCGTTGTAGGTTTTAAAGCTCATCCTAAAACATTCTTTGAACAACCTATCATCATCCATGGTCCGATAAACTACTTCTCTACTTAGCTCGAACAACCATCCCCACAGACGAGGGAAGTTAAGCCAAGCATTAGAAGGTGTACGGTATTCAACACCATACGCCTTAGGGCGGAAGGCACCAGAGCCACCATAAAGGCTACTGCGACTGTGATCGTTATCCCAATTGTACCTCAAGCTGGAATACAGCTTATTCATGTTCTGGATCAAAAGGACACAGTCAGTCATATGAGAGACATCAGTGGGATTATTTGTATTAGTAAAACCAATATGAAGATGACCAGCACCAGTTCTCATTCCTGGAGGAACAAATTCAACTGGGGGAGGAGGATTAGGTACGAATGGATTGTTAGACTCTGCACTATAATCAGGGTCGCAACCCAGCTCTTTGTGAACTTCAGGGATTTTAGCGAAGTACTTAAGATCATAGAGGATAGCAGGGGCGTAAACAAATTCCAAATGATCAGGAACCATTTCACGCAACTGCTTTAGAACTGCGGATACATGATTGCAGAACTCAAATGCTGAACTAGCAGGATCAATATTAAATTCAACTGCAGTTCCATCTAACTGTACAGCACCACCATCAACTTTGTGAGGTTCCTTCTTAGTACCTGGAACTATACCATGTGCCGATACGTGCTTTCCTGTGTTCTTGTCACGCAGAAAGAATTCAGGATCGGCTCCAATCTTAATGTCCACCATTTAGGTTTTACTCCTATTAAATAATTATCGACCAGCTCGGTTATCTTTAATCTTTAACTTATGCCCTACTTTAGAAGGGACATAATTGAGGCTCAATTCCTCGATAGTTTCCAGTTCTCGAATAATAGGCGACTTATAACAATCATTACATAAAAATGTATCTGCATCTTTGAACCAAACTTGATCATTAGGTCCAACCATCTTTGTACAATTGAAGCAACCACCACATTTGTATAGGTGTTCTCGTGCCTCAGGGATAGTGTAGAGTGCACCCCCAAAGCCTTCGTACTGAAATCCTCCTTCAGTTTGAGCATCCAAAAGAGAACTCATTTTATCAGGATAACAGACACCGTTAACCCATAAGTTCTTATTGACGATTTGTTGTGCTTCCTTCTTAGGATTTAGAAGGATGATCTCGGCACCTCCTTTAAAGTTAGGGTTACGCTTCTTAGCTGCTTCAAGCTTACGCTTCTGCTTCTTAGACAGAGGCTGCAGAGGCTTGTTGTCGTCCCATAGAGGATCGTTCTCAGGAGGATAATCCTCGTAAGGGTCAATGTAATCGCCGCGACGATTCTTAAAAAAGCTATGATTTGCAACAGGATAAGTTTTCTTTATTTCAATAAGCTTGTGCTCCCACCTATTAGAGCGAGCATCCCAAGTGTAAAGAACATTCTCTGTAGCTTGAAATGCACTATCAAATTGGATGTTAGTACGCTTATCCATGAAGTAAAGCATGTTATATTCAGACGCCCAGTAATGAGTCGTCTTAGCTTTATTAGACATAAACCATAATTGTCTTTTGTTATTCCTTAAGAAGTGTACTTTAAGAGTCTCTGTGTCCATCCACACAAGAGCGTAAGCAGCATCTACACTATCTGACGCCTTACGAAGTGCAGACTCAAGGCCCTCTTCTGCTAGGTGTTCGTAGAAGAAATATGAGTCAGGCCGTTCTCCATCACCCTGCTTACGAAAGGCATTAATGTGACCATTGTGAACACCAATAATATTCTTATGCTGGAATGGATGGGCGTTCTCAGTTGTCTTAGAGCCAATCGTACCAGAACGAGTATGGCCAATAATTGCCGATGGATTGCCGTCTCTTTCAAGAAATTCGATAGTATCCCTACTGTTCAAGAAAGTACCAGAAGGCTGTGCCATCTTACGGTGGGCGTACCAGAACTTGTTTGTCTTGAAATCCTTACGAAGGGTTACTAAGCCTGTACCATCAACACCACGGAACTGACTCAACAAACCTAAGCCTAGTGTAAATCCAACCTCCTCGTTACTTAGTAATGAACTAACTGCACCAAAATTACCACACATGTCTAAACTTGTCCCTATTTAATATCGTTGAAAACGAATTCACCCGCCATCCTAAGAAAGTACTCTGCTGTCATAGCATGACCTAGCTCAGGTCTTGGTTGAAAACAGAAGCTATTTTGTGCTTTGTAATAGACAACCTCAACATCATTACAAGCATCAGTGCTATCATTTGCTATGACATCAAAGGTCAGTTCTCCAGCTTCTCCGTATTTCTTCTCAGCAACGTTACTCATCCCTAAGATATGAGCTTCAGATGTGGGAACCATCTCTTGATGGTGCTTTGAAGTTACTGTGAGGGACTCACCCGTGAAGAAGTCCATTAGGTGGTGGTTGTCCGTGTGACCTGTCACGTGCTGCCATAGCGTACCACCAGCCATGACGTTAAGGAACTGGGCTCCTCGCCCAATCCCAATCTTAGGTGTCTTAGGTTCAAGGTCTCTGTAGAACCTATTCTCTTTCATATCTCTAGTGAAGTCAGAGTAAGTACCCGGCCTACGCCTAGCACCATAGAGAAAAGGACTAACATCAGGACCTGAAGTAAAGACGGCTGCATCATAATGGTCCCATGGATCATAGGTTACATGGAATCCATGCTCTCGAAAGAAAGATGCAAGCTTTTCATCAATGTGACTAAAACCCAAAATCAAGTTTTTCCGTGGCATCAAATATTTCCTTGCGCCTCTCTGTTAGTTCGTCGACTGAAAATGTTAATCTGTCTATTATGTTGGTCTTACTCAGTTTGTTACTATTGTAAGCTTTAGCAAACATACCAGAATACTTAGTTTCTGGTTTAGGTGTGCGGACTGCTTTATAAAAGTTGCTGTTGCATCTATGACCATCAATAGGTGTTGCTGACCAGATAGTGTACGTAGAGAAATACGGCTCACCAAACTTGAAATTGTCGTCAAGTTTAGGTGTGCTATCCCTAATCCACTTATAAGGCATAACACTAGCGTTAGGAAATGCTCCTGAATTGACAGTCATAAATGTAAGTTTAGTAGCACCACCTTTTACAATATTGCCATATTCAGGGCCTAGGTGCAAAGCAGCATAAAAAGCTTCTGCTTGGCTCCAACCCTTCTCACGAAAAAGACCATATGCGTCCATACGTCCTGGCCAATCCGACCCATGTTTAGCATGTAAGCCTAAGTTGACAAGGGCATTCATGTTAGTGTCTTTAGTGACTGGAATTGTACCCATATTGATGTCTGATTTGTTATTAACGTCAGATTCAATTGAGAACTTCCCACCTTTAGGTAGCAAGCAGCGCCAAGGAGATTCCTTAGTGCTTAAGCAGTAACTCCAGAAATCTGCAGCATACTTCTCTCTTTGAGGATTGTTACAATGCAAAGAGAAGTAGAAGTTCTTTACGTCTGCCCCTTTCAAATGAGCCAGTCCCCTACGAATAGGGGCGTAGCATATTTGCCCGGGGTAATGCTCGAATACTGTCTTGCCGTCTTTATTGACGTATTCGACTGCCCATGAGACATCGTGCCCTGATACGGTCTTAAAGCACGTACGATCCAGCTTATCTTTTTGTATAACCATGTTACTGTCTACTCCCTACGACCACAACTCTTTCCAGACACGGCGGATTTTGCCCGGTCGATCTGGCACAGTTACTTTATCGGTAGGATTTAACAGGACCTTATGCTTCTCTCCATTCTTCTTGTTACTCAGAATTTTGTATTCGACTTCATGGATTTCCCGATGCTTCATTGATCCGGTGTCGTAATAACGGAGGGTTTGAATCGCCAGAACCTCGGCCCAAGAGGTATGTGGCGTACCGACACCAGAGAAAGTACACGATAGGAACGTGTCTTTGACTTTGAGATTTTTCACTTCTTTGATTGCAACCATTTGTCAATATTCCTTTGTAATATAGATGATTAATATACGAAGTCTAAATTAGTCGATGCTTAAAATAACGATAGATTCAGATGCATACGAGATAATAGACCACCAGAAAAAGATGGCGATAAAGACAATAGCAACCCAAGACCAGAACTTTAGATGGTCTACGTTATTCCACCAATAGATAAGGCCACGGAAGGTCACAATAATAGTCGCTATGAGCAGTTCAAGTGCTTCCTTCATCTAAGCTTACTCCTGTTGTTAGGACAAACCAAGCAAGCAATTGCTTAACTCCAACAGCTTCGCGTTCAGAAAGACGACCACCGTTACTATGGTATCCTTTCATTCGTTTATGAACGGCTTTCACATAGTTTTTGGAGGGCATCTGCTCAGGGGTGCTCGATCTGATGGCCTGCCAAATTTTAGTATCGATCTGTTCTAACTTCTCGTTAGCCTCTCTCAATAGAGAATCTCTCGCTTCATGGTAATCATACAAGTCCATGACAATCTTCCTTCAAGTTGTCGGG
>JACCDQ010932923.1_pt1 | contig 24293 bp, 18 predicted proteins | sample 7446031 | NCBI WGS metagenome assembly JACCDQ01 (sample SAMN15323442, study PRJNA562643) | freshwater metagenome | isolation source: river surface water | place: USA:Blue River Watershed | collected 2017-08-17 | reverse complement strand
ATGCCCCCTCCCGCCCCGTCGTCCCCCCGTTGGCCCAAGACTCTGCTGCGCACCATCGTCACCCTGCTGATCCTCGGTGGCGCCGGATGGGGCGGCCGGATCGCCTGGAAAAAATACAGCCCGGGACTCTTCGGCGAAAAGCGCACGGACCGCATCCCCGTCGCCAAGGTCCGTCCCGCCACCATCGCCGAGGAGATCGTCGCCGTCGGCCGCCTCCGCGCCGTGTTTTCGACCGACCTGCGTTCCGAAATCAACGGCCGCATCGTCAAGATCTCCGCCGTCGACGGCCAGAAACTGAATCAGGGCGACGAGATCATCCGCCTCGACCAGACCGACCTCCTCACCCAGCTCCAGGAAATGGACCGCAGCATCGAGGCGGCCAAGTTGCGCGCCCAGCGCTCCCGCCGCGATTACGAGCGGCTGCGCGAGCTTTCCGCCCGCGCGCTCGTCGCGGGCAAGGACCTCGAGGACGCCCGCATCGCGCTTTCGCTCGCCGAGAACGACTCCGCCATCGCCGAGGCGCGCGCCGCCAATCTCCGCGACCGGCTGGCCAAGACCGTGCTCCGCGCTCCCCACAACGGCACCCTCCTCCTCCGCGATCTCACCGAGGGTCAGGTCATCACCGGCGCCGCCGCGCAGAACGGCGGCACGCTGCTCGGCGAGGTCGCCGAACTCAGCGCCCTGATGATCCGCACCAACATCAACGAGATCGACGTCGCCCGCCTCAAGGTCGCCGACACCGGCCGCATCCGCGTCGACTCGATGCGCACTGTCATCATGAGCGGCACGGTGAAGCGCATCGCCACGAGCGCCCTCGAGAGCAGCTCCGACCGCACCCGCGTCTTTCCCGTCGACGTGATCATCGACGAGGGCGATCCGCGCCTGCGCCCCGGCATGTCCGCCACGGTGACCTTCACCCTGGCCCGCGTCGAAAACACCCCCGCCGTCCCGCTCTCCGCCGTTTTCTCCACCGCCGAATCGATGCGCTACGTTTTCCTGAAAAAGGGGCTCGGCTTCGAGGTGCGCACCGTGGAGACCGGCATCGCCGACACGCGCCGCGTCCAGATCCTCGCCGGCTTGGCCGAGGGCGACGAGGTCGCGCTCTCCCGGCCGCTCGAGTTCGAGGGCGAGATTCCGATTCCCGTCGCGGCCCCCACCGCCCCCAAGGCCCGCAAGGAAAAAGCCCGCAACGCCGCCGGCGGCTGAGCCTCCATGCGTCTCCTGTTCATGGGCGTCGCGAGCGGCTGGCGCGAGGTCCTCGCGCACAAGCTCCGGTCCTTCCTCACGCTGTTCGGCATCGTGCTCGGCGCCGCCGCCCTCGTCGGCATGCTCGGCGTCGTCAAAGGCCTCCTGCGCGGCTGGGAGGTCATGATCTACGAGACCGGCGGCATCGAGCGTATCAGCGTGCTGAGCCGCCCCCCGCCCGAATCGCAGCGCGAGATGGCCCCCCTCTCGCCCGGCCGCACCCTCAACGATGTCGAGGCCATCCTCGCCGCCGTGCCGCTCGCCCAGCGCGTCACCGCCGAGGTCGGCATCCCCAACGGCGCCCGGCTCTACTTCCAGGGCCGCGCCACCGGCCAGGCCGTCCGCGGCGTGCTGCCCGCGACGTTCATCATGGACCGCTTCGAGGTCGCCCAGGGCCGCCTCATCGGCGAGCTCGACCTCGAGCTCCAGACCCAGGTCGTCGTGCTCGGCGCCTCCATCGCCGATTACCTCTTCCCCCGCGGTCTCGATCCGCTCGACCGCGTCATCACCATCAACGGCCTGCCCTTCACCGTCTGCGGTGTGCTCCGCGACTACCATGCCGTCGGCAGCTCCGGCGGCGGCTCCAGCCGCGTCAGCTCCAAGAATTCCGCCGTCTTCATCCCGCTCACCACCGCGCAGACGCTCTTCCGCATCGACGAGAACGTCGACACCATCAACGTGCAGCTCGCGGACATCGCCGACATGCCGCACGCGATGGAGCAGATCTACAACGTCCTCACCCACGTCCACCGCGGCATCCAGGACGTCCGCCTCGAGACCCGCGAGGACCTCCTCAAACGCTTCGAGGAAACCAAGGCCAGCTACACCTACTCCCTCGGCGGCGTCGCCGCCATCGGCCTGATCGTCGGCGGCATCGGCATCATGAACGTCATGCTCGCCTCCATCAGCGAACGCGTGCGCGAGATCGGCGTGCGCCGCGCCCTCGGCGCCAAACGGCGCGACGTCCTCGTCCAGATCCTCGCCGAATCCCTCACCCTCGCCGTCGCCGGCGGTTTGGTCGGCATGGTCGCCAGCGTCGTGCTGATCAAGGTGCTCCAGCAGGTCGTCGTGGAATCCAACCGACCCGAGCTCTCGGCCGGCGCCCTCGTGGTCGGCGTGCTTTTCAGCGGCATCGTCGGCGTGCTGGCCGGTCTCTATCCCGCGATCCGCGCCTCGCGCCTCAGCCCCGTCGAGGCCTTGCGCACCGACTGAACGCGCCGCGCCCTCAGGTCAGGTTCACCGGGTCGACGTCGATCACCTGGGTCAGATCGTCCGGCCAGGCAAACTCCGCCCGCAGGCGCTGCAACTCCGGCACCACCTTCGTCACCGCGTGGGTGAAATACCACAGCTGCCACCGATACTCGTCCTTGATCTTCTCGATCGGCGACGCCGACGGCCCGCGCAGCTCCACCCGGTCGCCGAGGGTTTTTTCCACGAGTTTCGCCCACTGCTCCGCGAAGAACTGCAGCTTTTCCGGATTCGGCCCGCGAAACAGGTGGTGGATCAGGTGCCGGTAGGGCGGATAATTGAAATCCTTCCGGATCTTCAGCTCGGCCGCCGCGAACCCCGCGAAGTCCGCCTGCCGCGAAAACTGGATCGCCTCCGCCTGCGGCGTGAAGGTCTGCACGATCACCTCGCCCGCCCGGTCCCCGCGCCCCGCCCGACCCGCCACCTGCACGAGCAGCTGGAAGGTCCGCTCGTTGGCCCGAAAATCCGGCACGTGCATCGACATGTCCGCGTCCACGAGCCCGACGAGCGTCACGTTCGGGAAATCGAGCCCCTTGCCGATCATCTGGGTGCCGACGAGCACGTCGATCTTGCCTGCCCGGAAGGCCGCCAGCACCTCGCGGAATCGGTTCTTCTTCGACATCGTGTCGGTATCCATGCGTTCGATGCGAGCGCGCGGCACCACCCGGCGCACCGCTTCCTCGATCCGCTGCGTGCCGAGTCCCCGCCAGCGGATCTCGGGCGCGCCGCATTTCGGACAGCGCGCCGGGGCGTTCCGCTGGTCGCCGCAGAGGTGGCAGCGCAGCGTCTCGTCCGACCGGTGGTAGGTCATGGCGATGCTGCAGTGGCTGCATTCCTCCGTGTGCCCGCACTTCGTGCAGAGCATCGACGACGAGTAGCCGCGCCGGTTGATGAACAGGATCGTCTGCTCCCGCCGCTCGAGCCGGTCCTGCATCGCCCGCACCAGCTTGCCCGAAAGCGCCGGCAGCGTCCGCTGCTTCATCGCCTCGATCCGCAGGTCCACGATGTCGATGTAGGGCAGTTTCCGGGCGTCCACCCGCTGCGTCAGCTGCAGCAGCTTGTATTTGCCGGCCTCGACGTTGGTGAAGCTTTCCAGCGAGGGCGTGGCCGAGCCCAGCACGCACAGCGCGCCCGCCAGCTTCGCCCGCATCACCGCCACGTCGCGGCCGTGGTAGCGCGGCGTCTCGTCCTGCTTGTAGGCCGGCTCGTGCTCCTCATCGATCACGATCAGCCGCAGATTCTGCACCGGCGCGAAGATCGCCGAACGCGCACCCACCACCACGCGCGCCTCGCCCGTGGCCATCGCCAGCCAGCCGTCCAGCCGCTCGCCTTCGCTGAGATGGCTGTGCCAGACCACGCAGCGCAACCCCGGCGCGATCGCCTCCAGCCGCGAGCGGAGGCGCGCCACGGTCTGCGGCGTCAGCGCCACCTCCGGCACGAGAAACGCCACCCCGCCGCCCGCCGCCAGCGCCGCCGCGATCGCGCGCAGGTAGACCTCGGTCTTGCCCGAGCCCGTCACGCCGTGGAGCAGCGTCACGCCGAATTTGTTTTCCGCCAAACTCGCCGCGAGCGCGTCCGTCGCCCGCTGCTGCTCTTCGTTCAACCGGTGCGGCTGCGCCGCCACGAGCTCGCCGGCCGCATGGTCGTCCTCGTAGGCCGTCCGCTCGATGCGCCGCGTTTCCTCGCGCAGCACGCCGCGTTTCTCCAGCCCGCTCGCCACCGCCGCGGTCACCGCCAGCCGCGCCAGCACGAGCGCCTTCGGCTGCGGCCGGAACTGCTGCTCCAGAAACCGATACAGCTTCGCCTGCGCCGGCGCCTTTTTCTCCAGCGCCGCCAGTTCGTCCGCCGGCAGCCGGCGCGCGATCGCCAGCAATTTTTCCTGTTTCAGGCCGGCGCCGCGCCGCACCGCCGCCGGAATCATCGTCTCGATGATGCTGTCGAGCCCGCACGCATAGTAGCGCGCCATCCAGCGCGCCAGCCCGAGCAGGTCCGGCGGCAGCGCCGGAAACGGATACACCACCTGCGCGAGAGTCTTCAGCCGCTCCACCGGAAAATCCGCCGGCGCCCCGATCTCCCCCACGATGCCGAGCTTCATCGTGTTCACGATCGGCACCCGCACCAGCGCCCCGACCTGCGCGGCCGCGCGCATCGGCTCCGGCACGCGGTAGTGCAGGACCTTGTCGAAACCGGCCAGCGGATGGACCCCGACGATCATCGCGCCATGCTGCGCGGCCCCGCGCCGCACCCGCAACTCCCACTTCGCGCCGCGCCGTTTTCCGTGACCTACGAACCGGTTGACAGCGCCGCGCGCCCTGCCGAACAGTCGCCGCGTGAGCATCCCGACCGCGCGCGAGAAATTCCGGACCTTTCTGACCCGAAAAGGCCTCCGCGCGACCAACCAGCGGCTCGCCATCTTCGACGCCGCGTTCACCCAGCCCGAACACTTCACCGCGGAGCAACTGCTGGATTTCGCGCGCAAGATCGACGACTCCGTCTCCCGCGCCACCGTCTACCGCACGCTCCCGATCCTCACCGAGAGCGCCCTCCTCCGCGAGGTCGACATCGGGTCCGGCGAGAAATTCTACCACCCGAACCGCGGCGGCGACGACACCCAGGTCGCCCAGGTCGTTTGCATCGATTGCGACAAGATCTTCGAGATCAGCGCGCCGTTCATGGCCTGGTATGGCAACACCGTCTCGTCGAAACTCGGCCTCACCCCCGTGACCCAGCGCCTCCAGGTCAGCGCCCAGTGCAACGCCTTTCGCCGGACCGGCACCTGCCCGCGCCGCGGCTGACGCCCCGCTTATCCGCGATGCCCAAGCAAAAATCGTCCGATCCGGAATTCGAAATCCGCTTCTTCGAGTCGGTGCTCCGCCGCAACGCCGGCGACGTGCAGGTGGTCGAGATCCTCGGCGGCCTCTATACCCGCCAGGGCAGGATCGCCGACGGTCTGCGCATGGACCGCAAACTGGTCCGGCTCCAGCCGGACAACGCCACCGCCCACTACAACCTCGCCTGCAGCCTCGCCCTCTCGAAGCGCAAGACCGACGCCCTCCGCGCCCTCGGCGAGGCCGTGAAGCTCGGCTACTGCGACTTCGACTGGATGCAGCAGGACCCCGATCTCGAGCCCCTCAAGGCGCACCCGCTCTTTTTGCAGTTGCTCGAGGCGCTCAAGCCCCAGAGCTGATCCGACCGCCGCCGCGTTTGCGTCGGATGCCGCGTCGCCGGCTTATCCCCGCTCCGGTCACGGTCCGCCGAACAGCTGCTGCAACACCAGCTCGAGGTCCTTGCCCGCGGTCCACTTCCCGCCCCGCTGCACCGCGAGGGTCTTGCTTCGCTCGCGCTTTTCCACCGCCGCGTCCACCTCGACCAGCACCGGCTTCTCCGGCGGCAGGCCCGCGGCTTCCGCCGGCGTCAGCGGCGTCCACGCGAACGGCAGGCCTGTCCACGTGAAGCTGACCTCCCAGCCGCCCGTGACGCCGAAGGGTTTCGGCTTGGTCAGCAACGCCGGGTAACGCGTGACAAAATCCGGGGTCCGCAGCGTCGCCACCCGCACCCGCACCGCCGCCGGCAGCCGGCGGAAAAAATCCACCGGCTCCGCCACGGTTCCCGCCCGCCACGCGTTGAAAAACGCGATCGGATCGACGCCCAGCAAATTGAGCCCGTTCCACATCCCGTGTTCGTTGCGTCCGCCCAGGCGGCGCCGCGCATACCAGGCCTCGAAATTCGAGGTGAGCGCGAGACCGATCTCGAAATGCAGGTGCGAGCGCTCGGTCGGAATCATGTAGCCGCCGGAGCTGTGCCCCATCGTGCCGAGCGTCTGCCCCGCCGCCACCGTCGCCCCCGGCCGCACCTCCGGGGCGATCTTCGCCAGGTGCGCGTAGAGCGTGTAGACCGCAGGCGCGAGGCCGGTGTGTTCCACGACCACGTAGCGGCCGTAGCCGCTGTTGCCCGCGGCGCGGCTGACGTGCCGGACGGTGCCGGCCATCGCCGCGAAGACGTCGTCGAGCGGCTCGCCGCGCCGGTCGCGGGCGAGCGGCTTGATGTCGATGCCTTCGTGGAATTTCGCCCCGCCGCTTCTCACCCCGCCGAAGCCGCCCGTTGCCGGATCGCCCGATCCCGCGTGTTGCAGCCACTGCGCCGGCGGCTGGTTTTCTTTCCAGCCCGGATGCGGAGCCGGCCAGACGAGCTGCAGCCGGGCCGCGGCCGCCGCCGGGGCCGCAACAACCGCGGGCGAACTCGCCGCCCCCGGGCGCTGCGGCGCGCTCAGCGGTCCGGTCTGGCCGTGAACCGCCGCCGCGACGGTCGCCAGGCCGACCGCGAGCGCCCGCCGCGCGCCCCGCGCGCGGCTCTGTCCCCTGCCGGCGGTGCCGTTCATGCCTTCGAAAGCTCCTTCTGCAGCGCCGCCGCCGATTTTTTCAGGTCCTCCACCAGCTTCGGCAGGTCCTCGTCCGGCACTTCGGCAAAGACAAAGATCACCCCGTTGGCGATCGGTCCGTCGATCCGCCGCGCGCCCAGCGCGACGCCGTTGATGACGAGGGCCAGGCGCCGCCCCTGGTGCGTGACCGACATCCGGTAAAAGTCCCGCGAGGCCGAAGGCGTGAGCTGGAAATAGAGACACTTGCCCAGGTCCACCTGCACGAGGTCCACGTTCGCGACGTCGCCTTCCGTCAGGACCGGTTTCGAGTTCACCGCCAGGCTCACGCCGCTTTGCGGCAGCCGCAGGGGCGTGCCGTCGCCGCTCGCCGATTCCAGGTAGAAGCGCGCCGCCTGCGGCGTGTAGTCGAGGGGCTTTTTCGTCGTGCCGCAGCCGGCGCCGATCAACGCCGCTCCGCAGAGGACGAGCATCGGAAAGAGCAATCGCATCATGGGGAAATCCGTTCGAGGCGCACGCTCCACTCCGCTCCGCTCCCGATGCCGTGCGTCCGGGCGAAGTCCCCCTGGTTCAGCGCGATCGCCAGGTTGAGCAGGCTGTTGACGTAGAGCAGCGGCGCCCGTTCGGGCACATCCCCGAAGGTCTTCGCATACGGCACGGCGCCGTCGAACACCGTCTCGCCGCGCCGCGCGATCACCACGCGGAACCGCTCCCCGACCTTCGGCGCGAGCTTCGCGAACAGCGTGTCGTCGATGTTGGTCCAAACGTTGCCAAACTGCGGATCCAGCGCCGGCACCGTGCCCACCAGCCCCGCCCCGTCCCGCCGCGGCCGCGCGTAGGCCAGCGTCACCACGCGCGCCTCCTGCAGCGGCCCCACGTCCTCGTAGCGCACCGCACCCGCCGCCAGCCGTGCGCCGACAAATGCGAAAATATCCCGCCCGTGGAAGGTATACGAGCGCTCCGAACCCGCGCGGCGGTGCTTCGTTTCGTCGATCTCCCGCACGGCCGCGATCCCGAGATCCTCGGCCACCAGCGTCCAGGTGCCGTTGTCCGGCCCCACGAAGAAATGCCCCGACTTCGTCCGCAGCACGACGGACTTGCGCGCCGTGCCCACGCCGGGATCGACCACCGAGACGAACACGGTGCCCGCCGGCCAGAACGGCGCCGCCTGCTTCAGCCGATAGGCCGCCTCCCAGACGTTGAACGGCGTGATGTCGTGCGAGAGATCGTGCACCGGCAGCCGCACACTCACGCCCGCCGCCACGCCGCGCATCGCCGCCACCGCCCCGTCCTTGAGGCCGAAGTCCGTCTGCAGCACCAGCGGCACCTCCGCCGCCCCGAGGGTCGCGAGCGCCAGCCCGGCCCACGCCGCGGCCCCTTGCCACCGCCGCCCGGAAAAAACCGCCGTCACGCTCCCACCTCCGCCGGCTCGAACGCCTCCATCAGCTCGGCTCCGACCGCATCGGCGAGCAGGCGCCCGCGCGTCGTGAGCCCGACCTGCTCTCCTTCCCGCCGCAGCAGGCCGTTGTCCGCCAAGGTCGCCAGGGTCGCCTCGACCGCGGCCCACGGCGCCTCCGGCGCCCGCCGCCGCCAGGCGGCCAGGTCCACCCCCGCGTTCATCCGCAGGCCGAAGATCAGCGCATCCTCCGCCAGCAGGGCCGGCGTCAGCGCCACGCGGTCCTCCGTCATGCGCACCCCGTGGTCCAGGTCGGCGAGCCAGCGGCCGAGATCGGCGATGTTGGCGCCGCGCCAGCCGGCGTGCTGCGAGGCCCCGGAGGGCCCCAGCCCGACCCATTCGTGCATGTGCCACGTGTTCAGATTGTGGAGACAGACGTGGCCCGGCCGGGCGAAGTTGGAAACTTCATACTGCGCGTAGCCCGCCGCCCCGAGTTGCTCCCAGGTCGATTCGTAGAGACGCGCCTCGTGCTCGGGATCCAGTTTCACCCGCCCCTGGGAGAGCTTCACCCAAAGTTTCGTGTCCTCCTCGAAGGTCAGGCAATAGGTCGACAGATGGTCGGGCGCGAGCGCCACGGCCGCCCGCACGTCCGCGGCCCATTCGTCCGCCGTCTGCCCCGGCAGCGCGAACATCAGATCGAGGTTCACGCTCGGGAAGCCCGCCGCCCGCACCCGTTCGTAGGCCCGGTGGATCTGGGCCAGGGTGTGCTGGCGGCCGAGCGCTTCGAGCAGCGCCGGCTGGAAACTTTGCACCCCCATCGAAACCCGCGTCACCCCGGCCTCGCGCAACACCGCCAGACGGGCCTCCGTCACCGAGCCCGGCGCCAGTTCCACGGTCCATTCCGCCGGTGCGCCGCCGCAGCGCGCCCGCACCGCCGCCGCCAGGCGACGCAGATCCGCCGGCGCCAGCAAGCCCGGCGTGCCGCCGCCCCAGAACACCGTCGTGACCGGCCGCGGCCACGTCACCAACTCCGCCTCGCGCTCGATCCCGGCCAGGAACCGATCCACCTCCGTCGCGGTCGGCTGCTTCTGGTAGAACGCGCAGAAATCGCAGGTCGAGGCGCAGAACGGCACGTGCACATAGAGCCCCAGGGGCGGCACGCCGGACTGGGCCGCGACCGGCGTCACAGCTTTAGCTTGCACTGCTGTTTTGCCGCTCATTACTGACGCCCTTTGATCCGCCGGGTTTTTTCACTCTAGAAATCAATGCACACCAACGGAATTTCTCCCGCGAGAAAAATCATCGCCACCCTCGTCGCCGTCCTCGGACTCGCGCTGCTCGCGGGATGCGAATCGATCGTCCTCACGGACCTCACGCCGAAGTCGATGGCCGAGAATCCGTCGCAGATCTACACCTTCGGCCTCCGGGTCACGCCGCGCTCCAACACGATCTCGGCCATCACGCCCCAGATCGTCGTCAACGGCCGGAACTACGCGATGAAGCGCGCCCCCATCGGCGAGGGCATCTACGAATTCGAATACCAGCTCGGCGCCGGCTACGACAAAATCGCCTACTACTACCTGGTGAACTACAACGTCGAGGGGAACAACCTCGTCACCCAGAAGGAGACCTACACGCAGGTGGAGACCATCCAGATTGTGCGCCGCTACGTGCTCTCCCTCGAGGTCAACCGCGGCCCCGTCGGCGCGCGCATCAGCGTGCTCGGCCGCGGCTTTACCCCGCAGGACGCGATCTACTTCAACGGGCAGCCGGCCCGCACCACCTTCGAATCGCCCAACGCCCTGAGCTTCTTCGTGCCGCCGCTCGCGCCGAACATGAATTACCAGGTCACGGTGAACAGCGTCGCCGGCAATTCCCCCGTCGGCACGTTCCGCATCGACGGCAGCAATGTCACCGTCACGCCCGGCGCGCTCACCTTGCGCACCGGGGAGCGCCAGCCGCTCACCTTCACCCTCGCCAACCCCGCCCCTCCGGGCGGCACCCTGCTCGACATCGCCACCGATGTGCCCGACAGCGTCATCATGCCCGAGGTCATCGTCCCCCAGGGCCAGACCTACGTGAGCGTCGTCGTCGAGGGCGGCAAGCCCGGCTCCGGCACCCTTTTCCTCAAGGGGTTCGGGTCCGGCGAAGTCACCGTGCCCGTCACGGTGAGCCCGCGCTGACCGAGAGCGGACAGTTCCCGATTCGCATCCGGGCGGGCCTCAGGGCCCGCCCTTTTTTTCGGCCGGAAACTCCAGCGTGACGAGCACCGGGCGGTGGTCGCTCGCCTCCCGCCAACCCGGCCCGTCGAAGATGCGCGCCGCCCCGCCGCGCACCGCCGCGATCAACCCGGGGGACACCAGCACATGGTCGACCCGCGTGTAGGTGTCGTCCCGGCGAAACGCGTGGGTCCACCCCTCGCCCCGGGAGTCCGCTGCCGGGAGCAGTTTCGCGATCTCCGTGCGGCCGCGCTTCTGCAGGTAGCCGAGCGGCCGGCTCGTGCGGTGATCGTTGCAATCGCCGAGCATCACGAAGCGCCCCTCGGCCGGAACAGGAAAACGCTGCAGCACCCGGTCCCGCACTGCGGTCGCTTCGCCGCCCCGGCGGATCGCCGAACCGGGATCGTCCGCTCGCTCCGTGATCCGGCTCTTCAGGTGCAGGGCAAAGACCGTCAGATCGCCCGCCGCCGTCGTGATCGTCGCTTCCAGCAGCCCGCGCTTCACCGGTTCCTTCGCGCCGAAATACGTGAACACCAGGTCCGTGTGCGTGGTCACGCCGCGCAGCGGACGTTTCGACAGGATCGCCACATGCCGGTCCGCGTCCCCCGCGCTCGCCAGCGCCGCGTGCGGGTAGTCGAGCCCCTCGGTCTTCAGGTCGCGGCGCAGCTCCTCCAGATACGGCCCCGCGCCCATCTCCTGCAGCACCAGCAGGTCCGCCTGCATCCCGCGGATCACGGTGCGCAGCGCGGCTTTCTCCGTCTCCGGCTTCGGGTAATCCTTCCGGTAGCCGCCCTCCGTCATCCGGTTGGCCGGCCCGTAGTTCTCCACGTTGTAGGTCGCCAGCGTGACGACGTCCGCGGCCCGCAGCCCCGCCGCCAGGAAACCGACGACGGCCCAAACGATCGCGGCGGCGCTCCGGTGCATCGTCGTCCTCCCCCTGGGTCGCCGGCTACCCGGCCTTCGCCAGGGCCGTCTCCCGCTCCACCAGCGTCGGGTGCGAGTAATAGAAGCCGCTGAACCAGCGGTGCGGCGTCAGGTTGGTCAGGTTTTTCTGCGCGAGTTTGCGCAGCGCCGCGATCATCGCCGCCGGCCCGCCCATCGCGTCGCGCGCGAAGGCGTCCGCCTCGTATTCATACTTGCGCGACAGGAGATTGCCGAGCGGCGTGAACCAGAAGGTCACCGCCCCGCTGAGCAGCCCGAAGAGCAAAAACGACGGCGCCAGCTGCGCCTCCGGAAACCCGAAGCTGCGGTTGAACCAGGGGCTGCGCGCGAGCCACGCCACCGCGCCGAACCCCGCCGCCATCATCACGGCCGACATCGCGATCATCTTCGGGATGTGCCCGCGCCGGTAATGCCCGATCTCGTGCGCCAGCACGGCTTCCAGCTCCTCCGCCGTCAGCTGCGCGATCAGGGTGTCGAACAGCACGATCCGCCGGAAACGCCCGAAGCCCGTGAAGTAGGCGTTGCTGTGGCCGGACCGCTTGGAGCCGTCGATCACTTCGATGGTCGACGCCTTGAAACCCGTGCGGTCGCCGAGCGCCATCAGCCGCGTGCGCAGCTCGCCGTCGGGCAGAGGCGTCAGTTTGTTGAAGAGCGGCAGGATCAACTTCGGGTAGAGGATCAGCATCAGCAGCTGGAAACCGAACATCAGCGCGAAGCCCCAGATCCACCACGCGTCGCCGACCCAGTGCACCAGCGACAGCAGCGCCCACAGCAACGGAAACCCGATCACGAAGGTCAGCAGCGTGCCCTTCACCTTGTCCGTCAGCCAAAGTCCGGGCGTGCTCTTGTTGAAGCCGTGCTTCTGCTCGAGCCGGAACTGTTCCCACCACTCGAACGGCAGCCCCGGGATCGAGAGCAGCACGCCGGCGAACAAAATGAACAGCGCGTGGTTCCACACCGACGCCGGCCCGCCCCAGAGGGCGATCTCGTTGAACATCGCCGGCAGGATCTTGCCGAACAGCACCAGCGCCAGCACCAGCGTGTCGAAGATCTCCGTCAGCACGCCGAACCGCGACTTTTCCAACGTGTAGGCCACCGCCTTCCGGTAGGTGTCGCCGTCCATGATCGCCGCCACCGCCGGCGGCGGCTGCGCGGCATGCCGCCGCACTTCGGCCCGGTTCAGGGCGGACAGCGTCAATTCGGCGACCAGGCGCGCCAACAGCAGCGCGGCCACGATCCAAAGCACGGATACCATGCGTCCAATGGATGCGTTCCTCCCGCCGCCGCCAGCCCAACGATGGTTTGAACACCCCTCCCGCGGCCGCATGTTCGCCCGACCGTGGATGCTTCCGCCAGCCCGCCTTCCTTCGAAACCGCCCTCGCCCGCCTCGAATCGATCGTCGAGTCGATGGAGTCGGGCGACGTGCCGCTGGCCGACCTGCTCGCGAAGTTCGAGGAGGGCGACAAGCTCCTGAAGATCTGCGAGGCACGCCTCAAGGAGGCCGAACTCCGCATCGAGCAGCTCCGGAAACAGAAGGACGGCGGGGTCGCCTTCGAAAAGTTTGATGCCGGCGGCGAAAACTGACTGTCTTGCCGGTTCTTCCCTTCCGCACCCGATGAATCAATCGTCTCCCACGCCCTCGCCGAGCCTGCTGGCCGCCATCCGCGGCCCCGCCGACGTCAAGGGGCTCGCGCCGCACCAGCTCCCGCAGCTTGCGCAGGAAATCCGCGCGGAACTCATCGGAGTCACCTCCCGCAACGGCGGCCACATCGGGCCCAATCTCGGCGTCGTCGAGCTCACGATCGCCCTCCACCGCGTGTTCAGCACGCCCGACGACCAGTTCGTCTTCGACGTCGCGCACCAGGGCTACGTGCACAAGCTCCTCACCGGCCGCGGCGGCGAGTTCTTCCGCAAGCTCCGCCAGACCGGCGGCGCCTCCGGTTTCCTTTACCGCAGCGAGAGCGCCCACGACGCCTTCGGCGCCGGCCACGCCGGCACCGCCCTCAGCGCCGCCCTCGGCATGGCCACCGCCCGCGACCTCCGCGGCTCCGCCGAGCACGTCGTCGCCGTCTGCGGCGACGCCGCCTTCACCTGCGGCGTCACCCTCGAGGCCCTCAACAACGTCGTCAGCTCGACCAAGCGCCTCATCGTCATCCTCAACGACAACGAGTGGTCCATCGCCAAGAACGTCGGCGCCATCTCGAGCTACCTCAACCGCATCAGCACCAGCCCGACCTACAACAAGCTCCACCACGACATCGAGGGCTTCTTCAAGAGCTTCCCGACCGGCGTGGAGATGAACAAGGTCTACCACAAGTGGAAGCGCGAGACGAAGGACTTCTTCGTCGAGTCCTCCCTCTTCGAGAAATTCGGCCTCCGCTACCTCGGCCCCGTCGACGGCCACGATTTCGACGCCCTCCAGAAAAACCTCGAGTTCGCCAAGCACTGCGACGTGCCCGTGCTCATCCACGTGCTCACGAAGAAGGGCAAGGGGCTCGACGCCGCCGTCGCCCACCCGGAAAAATTCCACGGCGCGTCCCCCTTCGATCCCGCCACCGGCGAAAGCAAGAAACCCGCCCCCGGCTCCCCGCCCAACTTCCAGGACGTCTTCGGCCTCGCCCTCACCCGCTTCGCCCGCGCCAACCCCAAGGTCGTCGGCATCACCGGCGCCATGCCCAGCGGCACCGGCCTCTCCCACCTCGCCGCCGGCGTGCCCCAGCAGTTCTTCGATGTCGGCATCGCCGAGGAACACGCCGTCCTTTTCGCCGCCGGCCTCGCCACCAAGGGCTTCCGCCCCGTCTGCGCCATCTACTCCACCTTTCTCCAGCGCGCCTACGACATGGTCATCCACGACGTCGCGCTGCAGGGTCTGCCCGTCACGTTCTGCATGGACCGCGCCGGCCTGTCGCCGAACGACGGCCCCACCCACCACGGCCTTTTCGATCTTTCCTACCTCCGTTGCGTGCCGAACGCGACCGTCATGCAGCCCAAGGACGAGGACGAACTCGTCGACATGCTCCACACCAGCCTCACGCTGCCCGGTCCCGGCTTCATCCGCTACCCGCGCGGCACCGGCACCGGCGTCAAAATCAAGGAGCAGCCCGCCACCCTTCCCGTCGGGCAAGCCGAACTCGTCCGCGAGGGCTCCAACCTCATGATCTGGGCCCTCGGCAGCATGGTGCAGGATGCCCTCAAGCTCGCCGACCGCCTCGCCGCCGAGGAGCACCTCTCCGTCGGCGTGGTCAACGCCCGCTTCGTCAAGCCCCTCGACCGCGCCCTTCTGCTCAGCCACGCCGCCACCGTCCCTCTCCTCGTCACGATGGAGGATCACGTGCTCGCCGGCGGCTTCGGCAGCGCCGTGCTCGAGGCCTTGCAGGATGCCGAGTGCCCGACCGCCGTCGAACGCATCGGCTGGCCCGACAAGTTCGTCGAACACGGTTCGAGCGTGGAACTGCTCCGCGCCAACTACGGGCTCGCCCCGGACGATATCTACCGCCGGGTGCTCGGCCGCTGGCGCAACCTGCACCCCGCCCACGTCGCCGCCGGCGTCTGAGCCGCCCCGCCCGCCTTATCCGCCCGCGGCGCCCCGCCTTCCCCTGCGCTCGCCGCGGGGGCCGGCGGACACCCGCCGGGCCTCGCCCGGCCGGAGGTTCCGGACCGGCCCCGGCCCCTCAACTTCCGCTCGCGCTTTCCGGCCGGCCCTGTAACTAGCCGCCCTACCTTGCGTCCTTCCGCCGTCCCCATGTCCGCCCAGCCCGACCGTTCCCGCCTCGCCCCGGCGGTCTCCACTCCGATTTCCGTCGTTCTCGCCCGCCGCGCCCTCCGGTGCGCGTCCGCGCTGTTGGCTTTGCCCCTTCTCGCTTCCATGGCGTTTGCCCAGGGCGGTCGCCCCGTGCAGCCGCCGATCGTCGTCGTGCCGCCGATCGGCGGCGGCGGCGGGGGCGGCATCATCATCACCCCGCCGATCGTGGTCCCGCCCGGCGGCGGCGGCGGGGGCGGCAACGTCACGCAACCGACGATCGTGTCGCCCGCCGGCGCCCTCGTGGGGGAAACCGTCAACGCGTCGGTCGCCCTCGGCGCCGCTGCGACCGGCGCGACGGGCGCCACCTACCAATGGTCCGTCTCGGGCGGTCGCCTGCTCGGCGATGCCCGCGCCGCCGCCGTGCAATTTGTCGCCGACGCGACCGGCACCGTGAACCTCTCGGTCAACGTGTCCGTCGGCGGGACCGGCTATACGCCGACCGCCCAGGTCACCATCCTCGCCGCGAGCACCGCCGGCGCCATGACCATTCCGGCCTCGGTCGCGGCGAACGCCACCGCGGTGGCCGCCTCCGTCCCCGCGGCGCAACGCGGGGATCGCACCTTCCGTTGGACCGTCTCCGGCGATGCCGCGATTCTCTCGGGCCAGGGCACGGCCGCGGTCACGATCCGACCGGGCACCGCCGGCCTCAAGGAGGTCACGTGCAGCGTCAACCTCCAGAATATCGTCACCATCCCGGTTCGCAGCTACCTCGTGGTCACCGGCAGCGGCGCTCCCGCCACCGTCACCGTCAACCGCGGCTCCGGCGGCGGCACCTATCCGGCCGGCTCCCGCATCGATGTTTTCGCCCATGCTCCGGCCGCCGGCGAGGTCTTCGACCGCTGGACCGGCGACACCGCCCTGCTCGGCGCCGGCGCCCTCGCGCCGTTCCTCCCGCGGGCCCAGATCACGGTGCCCGCGTCTCCCGTCACCCTGACCGCCACCTACAAGCCGGCCCCGGCGTGGACGCTCACCACGGTGCCGAATTTCAATCCCCAACCCCAGACCGGCGCGGGCAACGTCACCACCACCGTCGCCACCACGCTCGCCTATCACGTCCCGGCCGACGCCACCGGCCTCGTCTTCCTGCTCCACGATTCGCCCGGCGCGGCCGCCGACTGGTTCGGTCGCCCGGAGTCCCTCCTCCTCGCCCGTGACCTGGTCGCGGCCGGTTACGGCGTCGCCGCCCTCAACAGCGTCAACCGCACCGCCGGCACCTGGTCCGCCGGCACGACCCTCGCGACGAACCTCGATGCCCGCAACCACGCCGCCGCCTACGATCGGCTCGTCGCCGAGGGCGTCGTGCCCGCCGGCCGCCCCCTCTTCTTCCTCGGCGTCGGCGCGGGAGCCGAAGCGGCGGCCCGCTCCGCCGATCTGCTCGCCGCCACCCCCGCTCCTGCCCGCCCGGTCCGCGGCGCCGTCCTCTACCTCAGTGCCGGGGTCGACACGTTGGCCGTCACGACCCGCGTGCCCCATTTCTTCGCCCTCGCCGCCAACGACGACACCCTGGGCGCCGCCGGCCTCGCCGACGCCCGCGAAGCCGCCCAGCGCCTGCTCGGCCGCGGCATCGCGAGCAACGTCACCACCGCCTCCGTTTCCCCGCTGCAGGCCGGTCGCCTGCTTGCGCTCGGTCTAACCGCCTCCGGTTTCACCGAGGAGGATGCCGGCGCCGTCTGGGCCGCCCTCAAGCAAGCCGGGCTCCTCGACGCCAACAACTACGTCAAAGCGCCCCCCGCCGTCGCCGCCGTCACCGCCGCCCTGCCCGCCGCGTATCGCGCCCGCGCCGCCGACGTGGCCGCGCTGCTCACCGTCGCCGCCGCCGGCCGCGAGTTTTTCGGCGAGGCCAACGCCCGCATCGTCAATTTCCTCAACGCCCGCGCCGCCAATTCCGCCTCCCCGGCTCCCGGCCGGCTCGTCAACCTCTCCACCCGCTCGCGCGTGGTGCACCTCACCGACACGCTCAACCTCGGCTTCACGCTCTCCGGCACCGCCCGCACCCAGGTCCTCGTCCGCGGCATCGGCCCCGCCCTCGCCCGCTTCGGCGTCCCCGGCGCCCTCGCCGCCCTGCGTCTCGAGGTCCGCCGCGGCAACACCCTCGTCGCCGCCAACGACACCTGGGATGCCGCCGGCGGCGCCACCCCGCCCGCCCAGCTCGCCGCCGCCGCCGCCGCGGCCGGCGCCTTCGCCCTCCGTCCCGGCGATCTGGATACCGCGCTCCTGCTCACGCTCGATCCCGGCTCCTACACCGTCACCCTCTCCGCCCGCGGCGGTGCCGTCGGCGAAGTGCTGGCGGAGATCTACGACGTCGGCCGCAACGGCACCCGCCTCACCAACCTCAGCACCCTCGCCCGCATCAACAATGCCGGCGAAGTGCTCATCCCCGGCATCGTCATCGCCGGCAACAACCCGCGCACCCTCGTCCTCCGCGCCGTCTCCCAGACCTTGGCCAGCCTCGGCCAGTCCGCCGAAAACCTGCTCGGCGACGCCCGCCTGGTCCTCTTCAACGGCAACCAGACCGTCGCCAACAACAACAACTGGGCCCAGACCGACGCCGCCTCGCTCACCGCCGCCTTCCCGGCCGTCGGCGCCTTCCCCCTCACCGCGGCGAGCGACGCCGCGCTGCTCGATGCGCTCGCGCCCGGCACCTACACGATCCAGGCCGGCGCCGCCCCCGGCGCCGCGGCCGGCAATACGACCGGCTCCGTGCTGGTCGAGGTCTACGAGGTGCCGTAACCCCCCTCGGTCGGCCCGACGACGGCGGCCCCGGCCCGGTCAGTCGAGGTGAAAGACTTCCTGCAGCCCGACCGCCACCGGGCTGTGGTCCGCATTGCTCGGCATGACGTCGCCCATGTGCGTCCACCACCGCCGGCAGACTTCCGTCCGCGCGATCGCCTCCCACCGCGCCTCGTCCTCGATTTCCGCATACGCGAACAGCTGGCGCGTCTCCGCCATCAGGAAGATCGAGTAGTTGTGCACGCCGTGCGCCTTCAGCACCGCCTCCAGCTCCGGCCAGATCGGCTGGTGCCGCCGCGCGTATTCGGCCTCTTTCCCCGCATCGACGCTCATCACGAACGCTTTTCGGATCATGGTTTTTTCGCCTCCGGCAACAGGAAGGAAGCGTCCTTCTCGACCGTGATCTCGATCTTCGGCGCCTTCGGATCGTCGTCGCGGGTGAAGGCCGACGCCAGCACGCGGAACCGCTCCTGCAATCCGCCGTCGCTCGCCAGCTTCACGCCCCGCTCCGCCAGCGCCCGGGCTTCGGTGGGAAAATTCCGCTTCGCCGCCAGCAGCGTCACCTGCATGAGCAGGTCCATGTCCCGCGGAAAATACCGCACGCCTTCGATCGGCACGGCGAGGTGTTCCGGTTGGGGCGCCACCGCGGACTGCGTCCACGTCTCCGCGATCAAGCCGTAGACCTCCGCCATCCGCGGCGGCTGCTTCAGCGCTTCGAACAGCGGCGTCAGCACCGCCGTCACCTGCGCGCCGTCGAGCTTCCCCTCGGGACCGGCCGGCTTGGCCAGCATCGCCTTGAGCCGCAACCGGCCCAGCTCGAGGTAGGCGCGCGCGCGGGGCGCTTTCGCCGCCGCCGCCGCCTCGAGGAACTTGCGCGCGCGCTCCGTGTTGCCCGCATCGATCTCGTCGAGCCCCAGCGCCGCCAGCAGGCGCGCGTCCCGTTCGCCGCGCACGTAGGGCGCGATGAGAAAGTTGTGCGCCGCCGCGCTGTGGCCGGCGAGCCGCAGCACCTCGCCCTTGATCCGCCCCACCTCGTGGTCCGCCGCGTCGCGCAGCACCGGCGCCGGCGGCTCCGGCAGTTCCTGGCCCTTCTTCGCGCGAAACTCGATTTTCTGGTGCGCGGTGAAGTCGATGTAGCCCCGCAGTTCGGTCGCGAACTGGTTGTAGGACTTCTTGAAGCACGCCTTGAACAGCTCCTCCGTCGGCGGCTGGTCCCCCAGCTTGCTCACGTAGTCCAGGAACGGCCGCTGGTTCTTCTTCCCCAAACCGTAGAGGCAGTAGTGCACGAACGCGTAGCACTGCGCCGACCAGAACGCGTTGCGCGCCCGCGGCCCGTCCGCCGCCAGCATCTCCCGGAAGGGCATGATCGCGCGCCGCTGCAGCATCCGGTTGAAATCCCCGATCTTCTCCGCCCCGAACCCGTCGCCGATCTGCGCGAACGTGATCGTCTTCTTGTCGAACTCGGTCGCCGCGAAGAGCTGCACCAGCCCCTCCTCGAACCAGGGCGGCGCCTTGTCCCCGAGCTGCCGCCGCAGCAGGAACCGGAAATACGCCGCGTAGAACGCGCGGTAGGGATCGGACTCGATCCGCGTGTCGTTCTCCAGCTGCAGCTCGCCCAGCGCGAAATCGATCACGATCGCCGAGCGTTCCGGGTTCTTGAAAAACAGGCTGTTCGTCCCGTAGCGCGCTTCCGCCTGGTCCGCCGGCACGAACTCGTCGAAGCCCTTGCCGCGGCCGCCGCACAGCACGAGCGCGGTCGGCACCGGGGTATGCCCGCGCAACAGTCCCGGCATGATCGCCTCGATCACCTCCTGCAGGAGCAGGAAGTCGCGCACGAACCGCTTCGTCTCCCGCTCCGAAATCCGCGAGAGAATCTCGAAGCCCGGCACTTCCGCATACAGCCACTTCTCCGGCGGGGGCAGCAGCCGGCTGTCCGTCACCTCGAACTTCGGCAGCTCGACCACCGGTCCCGTGACCTCCGGCGCCTTGTCCGCCGCCCGCGCGGCCGCCACGCCCAGAGCCAGCACCGCACCCGCCCAGCGGCCGAAAGAAGGTATCGTCATGATGGGTCGGTTCACCGATGGCCCGCACCCCGGACCGTTCCCGGGGTGCCGTCGCACCGGTTTATTTTTTCGCGCCTTTCGCGGCACCCTTCGCGCCGGCCGGCGCCGCGGCCGGGGCCGCTTCGCCCGGTTCCGGCGGCGGCGCCGGCGGCAGGGAGGCCTTCAACGCCTCGAACCGCTGCCGCACCGCGCCTTCGGGACTGTATTTGATGCCGTGGTCCGCCAGCGCATGCGCCGGCCGCACCTCGCCCGCGTCGCGGGCCAGCACGCCCGCCTGGAAGATCAGCTTCAGCCGCGTCGGAAACGACATCGCGCCTTCGATCAGCAGCCCCGCGTCCTCCTTGGTCGGCTTCACCGCGCTGCGCGCCCAGACCTCGCCGGCCAATTCGTAGAGCGGTCCGTAGGCCGGCGGCCGCCCGCGCGCGAGCCGCAGCGGGTCGAGCACGGCCTGGGTCTGCGCCGCCGAGAATTTGCCCTCCGGTCCGGCGGGCTTCGCCACCGCTTCCGCGAAGCGCATCCGCGCCAGCATCACGTTGGACTCCGTCCGGACCGCCTTCGCGGTGAAGCTCGCCTCGAGGAACTTGCGCGCCCGGTCTTCCTCGCCGTGCCGCGCCTCGTAGAGGCCGATCGCCGCCAGCAGGTTCGGATCGCGTTCCCCGCGCGTGTAGGCCGCCACCATCTCGGTCCGCGCCGCCTTGGGGTGGCCCGCGAGCAGAATCGCCTCGCCCTTGATCCGGCCCACCTCCGCCTGCGTCGCCTCGCGCAGCTCGATCGGCTTCGGCGGCAAAATCACGTCCTCCTTCGCCCGGAACTCCTTGTGCTGATACACCGTGAAATCGATGTAGCCGCGCATTTCCATCAGCATGTCCTTGTAGGAGACCTTGAAGATTTCTTTGAACATCGCCTCGGACGGCGGCTCCTTCGCCAGCCGCGCCAGAAACTGCGTGAACGGCTTCTGGTATTTTCCGTTCAGCCCGTAGAGGCACATGTGCACGAAGCAGTAGGCCTGCTTCCCCCAGCGGTTGTTGCCGAGCGTGTTGGTCGCCTCCGGCGAGTCGTGCGTGACCGCGAAGAACTTGTCCATCGGCACCAGCGCCTTCCGCTGCAGCGCCGCGTTGAAATCCCGGTCCTCCGCCGGCGCGCCGGGCAGCGTCGCCGCTTCCGGATCATCGGCCGTCGCGAGGGCGTTCAACTGCTGCACCATCGCCGCCTGCGCCGAAATCGTGTTGGGATCCTCCAGCTTCGCGAACTGGATCCAGCGCTTGTCGAACTGCATCCGCATGATGATCTGCGACAGGCCTTCCTCCAGCCACGCCGGCAGCCGCGGTTCGTTCCGGCTCAGCAGGTAGCGCACATATTCGCGGTAGAGCTGCTTGTCGTGCTCCACCGAGATGATGCCCGAGTCCGTCCCGGTCGCCGCGTCGTTCGCGCCGTCGACATTCAGGACGTTCAGCGTCGTCGCCTGCAGATCGATCACGATCGCCGTCTGGTCGCCCTTCTTCAGGAAGAGGCTCGCGAAGCCCGCGTCGACCACGACCTTCCCGGCCGGCACGAAGGCGTCGAACTTGTTCTTCGCCCCGCAAATGATCAGCGAGGTCGTCTGCGAGATCCGGTCCGGCTGCGGCCACACGTGCCCCAGGGCCTGCCGGAACATGTCGAAATCCCGCAGCAGCCGCTGCGTCGCCTTGTCCGACGCGTTCGACAGCACCTCGAACCCCGGGATCGTCCCGTAGCGCCAGGCCTCCGGTGCCGGCAGCTCCCGGTTGTCCGTCACCACGAACTTCGGCAGCTCCACGACCGGACCGGTCGCGGCGGCGTTATCCTGGGCAAACAACGGGGCGGCCCACGCGAGCAACGACGCGACGGCGGCGACATAGGGTTTCATGCGGCGATGAGACGAGCGCCCGCGCCGAAAGTTGCCGAGCCCAAAAACGCCCGTCCCGCCCCCCGGAAACCGGGGGGGAATCCGGCCTCCGCTCCCGGCCGGCGGCGATCGGCCGGCCGGCCCGGGCCGGCTGCCGCCCTCATCGCCGCCGCATTACCCTCACCCCGCCGCCCAGCGCAGCAAGCCGATGAAGGTCAGCACGATCGCCCCCGACAGCGCGCTGCAGGCGAGGAAGCCGATCGTATCCACCCGGTCCCATTTGCAGAACTCCCAATTCGACGCCGGCACGAGCTTTGTCTGGTCGAAGCGCCCCGGGTTGCGCGCCGTCTCGGCGAGCCCCGCCGCCTCCAGTTCCGGCGTCTCGCCCACCGGAGTCTTCATCTTGCCGTAGAATTGCGCGACCCGCGCCGGATCCGTCGGCCGCGTCAGCAGGCTCGTCACCAGCAGCACCGCAAACGGGAACAGCGCGTCGAAGAAAAACTGCAGGGTCACGCGCTGCGTTTTCGTCAGCGCCGCCACGTTCACCCCGGCCTTGCCCAGCAGCCAGCACTCGACGTTGAACCGGTTCAGACCGCCCGCCGCCACCAGCGGGCTCGCCGCGTCCGCCGGCCGCTCGCGCACCACTTTGTTGAAATACACCGGCACCGGCGCGCCGCTCGCCGGCGTGCTCATCGCCGTCAGCTCCGCGCTCCGCGCCACCGCCGGCACCTGCGATGCCGTCCACGGGATCACGATCACCACCAGCGAGGTCACGATCACGCAGGCCCACACCGCCGGCGCCGTCAGTCGGCGCCAGAAAAACGTCAGCAACACCGCCGCCCCGAAGGGCAGGTTCACCGTCAGCACGAGATTGATGATCGAGAAAAAGTCCCGCATCAGCCACGCCGATACCGTGCCCAGCACCAGCACCGCCACGATCGTGCAACGGGCATAGAATACCCCCTGCGCCTGCGTGATGTCCGGCCAGATCTGCCGGTAGACGTTGCGCACGAACAGCGACGAGATCGCCAGCGCCTTCGCCGCCAGCGTCGACATCGTGCCCGCCAGCACGCCCGCCAGCATCAGGCCGATCAGCCCCGGCCCGAGCAGCTGGTTCGACATCGCGCCCCACGCCGCATCCGGATCGCTCAGGCCGCCCGGCCCGAACATTGCCACCGCGATCAGCCCGGCAAAGGCCCACATGATGATCATCAGGCGCTTCAGGTAGGTGCCCGACACCCCCGTCCGCGCCGCAAACTCGTTCTTCGCCGAACCGCAGATGCCCATGTTGTGGCTCAAGCCCGCGTTCTGCACGATGCTCACCAGCAAAATCGCCGCGAGGCCGACGGCGGAAAACTGCTCCGAACCGCCCGCGCCCAGCAGGTCGAACATCTGCTTCGGCACCTTCTCCGCCAAGGCCCCCCACCCGCCGATCGCGTGCAGCCCCGTCGGAATCAGCAGCACCGAAAACACGATGATCAGAATGCTCTGCAGCCCTTCGTTCACCGCCGCCGCCGACATCCCGCCCATCACGATGTAGGCTCCCACCACCACCGTGAACACGGCGTAGAAGACGAGGTCGTTCAGCGCGGTGATGTAGCTTTTCAATTCGCCGCGCGCGCTCCGGTCGCGGAGCGTGTCCAGCCGCGCCTTCGTCTCCGGCGCCAGCGCCCCGGCCGCGGCCTGCTTTTCCAGCGTTTTCAGCTCGCGGTAACCCTCGACCGTCGCCCGGTCGCCTGCCGTCCACGCCGACTCCGGTTTCACCACCAGCGACGACGCGATTTTGTAGGCCGTCACGTTGCCGAAACCCAGAAACACACACGCCACCAGAATCTGGAACATCGCGTAGAACAGACTCAGCCCCTTGCTCGCGAAGCGGTCCTCGAACAGGTCCGACAACGTCGTCAGCCGCACCCGCCGGAACCACACGTTCATGAACCAGAAATACGGGTTCATGAAAACCGTCTGGAACGACAGCCACGACCCCGGCGCCCCCTGCTGGTAAACGAAACTCGCCGTGCTCACCGCCCCCTGCGGCTCCGTCGCATTTCCGAAGTTCAGGAAAAACTGGTGGAGTTTCCCCAGCTTCCGCCCCGCGAGAAAAAACCCCTCCTCCGACTGCGTTCCCTGCGCCGCCGATTTCCCGATCCACACGACGGCCCCGAGGTAGGCGAGAATGATGGCGAGATCGAGGACGTGCAGGCTGCCAAGGGTCATGGGCGAGGGGTGCGGGGGGTTCGCGGACGGTAACGTCCCGCGACCCTGCAAACCGCCTTCGCCCGCCGCGAGCCAAACCGCGCGCGGACCGTCCGGCACGACCTCACCGCCTCAACGCCGGACCGTGCATGAAATCGGTTGCATTGCTTCGCGACGGATGGAAAGTCTGACAGTCCGGAATGCCTGCGCCT
>JACCDQ010909649.1_pt1 | contig 24307 bp, 19 predicted proteins | sample 7446031 | NCBI WGS metagenome assembly JACCDQ01 (sample SAMN15323442, study PRJNA562643) | freshwater metagenome | isolation source: river surface water | place: USA:Blue River Watershed | collected 2017-08-17 | reverse complement strand
GAGCAGGCGGGATTCGAACCCGCGGTGGGCTATTAACCCACACACGCTTTCCAGGCGTGCGACTTAAACCACTCATCCACCGCTCCGTGCAGCCTATGATTGTACAACAGATTACTTGGCTGGGACGGTCTCTTCCCGCTGCGCCAAAGGGGCAGGCAGGGCGTCACGCCTGCGTGCCAGCAAGGTATACACCGTCGGCACCACAAAAACCGTGAGCAACGTGCCTACGCTCATTCCACCCACAATCACCCACCCGATTTGTGAACGGCTTTCAGCACCGGCGCCGGTGGCCAGAGCCAACGGGATCGCGCCCAACACCATGGCACCGGTTGTCATCAATATGGGACGCAAACGCAGTTCCGCCGAACGGCGCACCGCCTCTTTGATGCCCAAACCCTCATCACGCATTTGATTGGCAAACTCAACGATCAAAATGCCATGCTTGGTGATCAAACCCACCAAGGTGATCAAACCAATCTGACTGAACACGTTGAGCGTACCGCCCGTGAACTTCAAAGCCAACAGCGCTCCCAGCATGGACAACGGGACACTGAACATGATGACCAGTGGATCGACAAAACTTTCGAACTGTGCGGCCAGCACCAGGTAGATGAACAACAGCGCCAAAGCAAACACCAAGGCCAACGAGCCGGATGAGTTGCGGAATTCACGGCTCTGGCCATTCAAGTCGGTGGTGTAGCCGGGCGGCAGAATTTCGCGGGCGGTGTCGTTCATGAAAGCCAAGGCTTCACCCAAAGCGTAATTGGGCGCCAGGTTGGCAGTGATGGATGCGCTGCGGCGTTGGCCAAAATGGTTCAACTCGCGTGGCACTACCACTTCGCGGGTTTTGATCAATGAAGCCAAAGGGATCATCTCGTCGTTGCGACCACGCACAAACAGGCGGTCAATGTCCTCCGGGGTGCTGCGCTGGGTGCGCTCGGTTTGCACCACCACGTCGTACTGCTCGCCGTCTTTCTTGTAGCGCGTCACGGCACGTCCACCCAGCATGGTTTCCACCGTGCGAGCTATCGCATCTACGTTCACGCCCATGTCAGCCGCTCGGTCGCGGTCAACGTCCATGCGGATTTCGGGCTTGTTGAGGCGCAAATCAGTGTCTACTTGCACAAAACCGGGGTTTTCGGCCAGTTTGTCCTGGAACTGGCGGACCACACGCGACAGGTTCTGGTAGCTGTCGGAGGTGACAATCACAAAATTGATGGGGCGTTCACGAAACCCCTGCCCCAACGAAGGGGGTGTGATCGGGAAAGCACTGACACCGGGCAGGCCTGCAATTTTGGGTGTGATTTCACGGGCCAGATCCTGGGTGCTGCGAGAACGTTCTTCCCACGGGGTGGTGCGCAGGAATACATTGCCTTGTGCAACGGTGGGGCTGCCAACGATGGCAAAAATGCGGTCAAATTCAGGATAGTTCTGCCCGACCGATTCAATTGCCTGGGCGTATCGACGGGTGTAATCCAGCGTTGCACCGTCGGGCCCGTTGATGACGGTCAGGATCACGCCCCGGTCTTCAATCGGAGCCAGCTCCTGTTTGGTTGTCTTGAGCAACCACCAACTGCCTGCAGCACTGGCCAGCATGACCGCCACCACCAGCCAGCGCATGTTCAGCGATCCCGCCAACACGCGGCCATAGGCAGCCGACAAGGCATTGAGTGCGCGCTCCATGCCCCGGTCAAAAGGCCCCGGTTTCGGGTTGTGCCTGAGCAATTTGGAGCACATCATGGGCGACAAGGTGAGTGCCACAAAACCGGACACCAGCACCGCGCCGGCCAGGGCCAAGGCAAACTCGGCAAAAAGGCGACCCGTGCGGCCCGGGGTAAAGGCCAGTGGCGCGTACACCGCAGCCAAGGTCAGCGTCATGGCCACCACCGCGAACCCGATCTCCTTCGCGCCTTTGATGGCCGCCTCGAACGGCTTCATGCCTTCTTCTATGTGCCGGAAAATATTCTCCAGCACCACAATGGCATCATCCACCACCAAGCCGATGGCCAACACCAGCGCCAGCAATGTGAGGGTGTTGATGGAAAACCCAAACAAAGACATCAAGGCAAAGGTGCCAATGAGGCTGACGGGAATGGTGACCAGCGGGATGATAGATGCCCGCAAGGTTCGCAAAAACACAAAAATCACCAGCGCCACCAAGCCCACGGCTTCCAGAATGGTGCTGTAAACCGCTTTGATGGAACGGTCGATGAACACCGAACTGTCGTTGGCCACTTCCACCTTGATGCCTGGGGGCAAATCGCTCTGGATTTTGTCGAGCATGCCGCGCACGGCGGCCGAAAGCTCCAAAGGGTTGGCTGTGGCTTGGCGGATCACACCCAGCGACACGGAATCCCTTCCGTTGAGGCGCACAGAACTGCGTTCGTCTTGAGGGCCTTGCACCACACGGGCCACATCGCCAATGCGTATCGGCTGCCCATTGACGGTGCGTATCACCACTGCTTCAAACTCGGCAGGTCGGCTCAAATCGGTGGCGGCAGTTACGTTGAATTCGCGCTGCTGGCTCTCGATACGCCCGGCGGGCACTTCGAGGTTGGAGCGGCGCAAAGCGTCTTCCACATCCTGCACCGTGAGCCGGTATGCGGCCAGGCGGTCGGGGTCCAGCCACAGACGCATGGAGTATTTGCGTTCGCCAAAAATGCGCACATCGGCCACCCCAGTGGCGGTTTGCAAGACCGGCTTGGCAATGCGATTGGCCAAGTCCGACAGTTGAAGAGACGTGTGGGTGTCTGAACTCAAAGCCAACCACACCACGGGAAATGCGTCTGCCTCGACCTTGGCGATCACGGGTTCTTCAATCGATTGGGGCAAACGCCCACGCACACGGCTCACCTTGTCTCGAACTTCGGCCGCCGCGGCATCCGGGTCGCGCTCCAGCTTGAAGCGAACCGTGATCTGGCTTTGCTCCTGACGGCTGATGGATGTGATGACATCCACACCTTCGATGCCAGCGAGCGAATCCTCCAGCGTCTTGGAGACCTGGGACTCCACCACTTCGCTGGACGCCCCGACAAAACGGGTGGACACGGTGACTGTGGGTTCGTCGATTTTGGGGTACTCGCGGACGGTGAGGCCTTTGAACGACACCCAGCCCACCAACACGATGAGCAGCGACAGCACAGTGGCGAAAACCGGGCGGCGTATGGATATTTCTGGCAGTTGCATGGCCGAACCTGGATTGATCAGGACGCGTTAGCGGGCTTGCCCGCACCAGGACCGCCCTTGTTCCCCTGCCCAGCAGCCCCTGCTGGACGGGACATGTCCACCACGCGGACCGGAAGACCGTCTTTTTGCAAGCGCTGCTGCCCCGCCACCACCACAGTGTCACCTTCGTTCAAACCTTCGAGGACTTGCACCTGGGCTCCCCGACGCACGCCCAACTTGACCTCGGTGCGGCGCGACACGGTTTTGGCGGCATCACCCTCGCCTTCCTTTTCGAGGCGATAAACCACCTGCTTGCCCCCTTGGGGAACGATGGCCTCTTCGGGCACCACCAGCGCTTGGTGGTTCACAGAAAACACCGTGTTCACCCTCGCGAACATACCGGGTCGCACCGATTCACCTTTGACTGCTGGCAGTGCTGCACGAACTTGCAAAGACCGGGCATTGGCTTCCACCAGGGGGTTGATGGCCTGCACCTGGGCTTTGAAGTTCTGACCCGGTAGCGCGTCGAGTTGGATTTGCACGGGCTGCCCAACGGCCAGTCGGGCTTGGTAGCGTTCAGGCAAACGGAAGTCAACCAACAGCACCGAGGTGTCTTCCAGGTTGACCAAATCGGCCCCATCTTTCACGTAGTCCCCCACGTTGACAGTGCGCAGACCCAAAGTGCCATCAAATGGGGCCACCACACGCATGCGGGCCAATCGGGCTTCGGCAAGTTGCACCTGCGCTTCGGCCACCTGGAGGCTGGCGCGGCTTTCGTCCAGCGCACGTTGTGCCACAAAACCCTGGGTCACCAATTCTTCGTTGCGCTTGAGGTTGGCCCGAGCAATGGACAGCTGCGCCTGCGCTTGACTGAATTCGGCTTTCTGCAACGCATCGTCCAATCGGACCAACAATTGCCCCTTGCGGATACGGGCTCCGTCGGCAAAAGCAATCTCGGCCACACGCCCCGCCACCTCGGGCCGCAGGGTAACGCTCTGGCGCGAACGCAATGTGCCAACCGACTGGGCGTCGTCTACCAGTGACTGTGTTTTGACTTTGGTGACTTCGACCCCGGGAGGGCCGCCAGCACCACCACCGGCCGCACCCGTACGCCCGGGCGCCCCTGGGGCACCGGTTTGCGTTGCCGCAGCAGCTGCCCCCGTACCGGGTTGGGCCGCACCTTGCTGCCACCACCACGCCGCACCTGACGCCACTGCAATACCGGTCGAGGCGACCACCCAATACAACACTTTTTTGGCCATGTTCAGATCAGTCGTTTTGCCTGCACCAGCACAGGCGCCCAATGTGCACTCTAACAGCGTTGCGTAAAGCCTGTGTGAAGCTGCCCCAAGCCCCAAAACCCTTTACGAGCGTCTGGGAACACCCCGATTGGCCAGGGCGTCTGCGCGCTCATTGCCAGGATCGCCCGCATGCCCTTTGACCCAGTGCCATTCGAACCGATGCCCGCTTTGCTGCACCAGTGCGTCCAGCGCTTGCCACAAATCCACATTCTTGACGGGCTGCTTGGAGGCGGTGACCCAGCCTTTGGCTTTCCACCCCGTCATCCATTCGGTGATACCTTTGCGCACATATTCGCTGTCGAGGTACAACTTCACGTGACACGGCCGCTTGAGTGCACGCAGCGCCTCGATCACGGCGGTCAGTTCCATGCGGTTGTTGGTGGTCACGGCTTCGCCACCGAACAATTCACGCTCGGCAGCTCCGGATTGCAACAAAGCGCCCCAACCTCCGGGGCCGGGATTGCCCTTGCAAGCACCATCGGTGTAAATAATGACTGTGTTCAACGAGGCACTTTCTGTTGGGTGGTTTTTTGGGCCACAGCGCCGGGCACTGCAACGGCCCGCTGCGGCTGCCATGCCGGGCCCAGCAAGCGCATGCCACGCACCCGTTTGATCCCCACCATGCCGTACAGCGCTCCCAGCACGGGCCAGGCGCGAGGCCCTGCCTGGTCCATCCAGGACCAGCGGTTCAACCACAGTTGCGTGGTGACAGGTGGGCGGTAGCAACCGAAACGCACCGACTCCACATCGAAACTGAGCAGGCGCAGCCAATCGCGCAAACGCCAATGGCCGATGAAATCGCCCGCTTGGGGCAGGTAATGGCGGGCCCATGCAGTGCCTTGAAGGCCCATGTTGGCCAGCCAATGGGCACGCCGCTGGCGCAGCCCCCACCAGCTGGCTGGGTTCAGTCCGGTGATGACCACACGGCCTTCGGGCACCAAAACGCGTTCCACTTCGCGCAGCACGGCATGGGGGTCGGCGCTGAGTTCCAGCGTGTGGGGCAACACCACCAGGTCGATGCTGTTGGCTGGAAAGGGAAGCGCCGCCGCATGCGTTACCAACACCACAGAGGGTATTTCGTCCCCAACCGCTTCGGACCCAGACCAGTACGGCATGCCCAACCATCGATGGGGCATGCGGTTTTGGGCCAACGCATCAATGGCAGGCAAGCCCAGCTGCAAGGCGTGGTACCCAAACAAATCGGCCACGGTCTCGTCAAACCAGACCCGTTCCTGTTCCAGCAAGTAGCGCCCGGGTGGCGTGTGAAACCAGGCCAGCAACTCCTTGCCGGCTTGGTCAGTCGCCTCAGGCGTTGGCAGCTTCGTCGCTGTAGACATGCGACAAATCAGCGGGCGAATGGGGTTCAGAGAGAGGCTGCCCGTCGAGCACCGTGGCACGGATGATTTCGCGCATGGCCTTCTTCTCTTGGAAGCTGAGGGTGCGCCCCATCTCGCGGCGCACACGCAACAACAGGTGGCGATCGGTCTCGGGAGGGACACCTTGGCTGTCACGCATTTCGTCGTACAGATCGAGTTTGGCGTCGTGGGTTTCTTCGGCCCACCACCCAGCAACCACCTGGCGCACCTGATCCAGCCAATCCTGGGCGGGCGGCGTTGCACTGAAATACGACTCGGCGCTGTTGTCGTTTTCGGTGGCAGTGGCCAGGCTCGCATAATGGCTGGTGCGAGTGGGCTCGACACTTGCAGGCACACCACGCGGGTTTTGCCACGAACCGCCCTCCACCCACAAGGCTTGCCATGCCTCTGCCGGGATGGCCATGCGTCGATCAGCCTGCGCGAGCAGGCGGGCCCAACTCGGATCTTCAGCAGACAGCCGCCCCACGTCCAAAGAGGCCTCGTCGGCGAGCAACACCACTTTCAGGCCACGCCATTGGGCTTCATCGATGTAGGGAATCAGTCGTTCGTCATCGCTGGCCACCAACACCACGGTGCAATGCCCGCGCTGGGCCAGCTGGGTCAATTCCAGCCCCAGGGAACGGACCAACCCCAAACCGCCGTCGGCACTGTGCTGGGCAACGGTACGTGTGACCAGATCATCGTGCAATTCGGCCAGGGGTTTGTCGGTGTAGAGGTAGACGCGTTGCAAATGCGCCTCTGGGCTGGTTTGCTGGGCGAGTTCACCCATTACCTGCACCAGCGCACCACGCAACACCGCACCGGGTGCACCTGACTGCTGAGCTGACAACCAGCCCAGGTAGCGCTCGTCAACCAGCGCAACGGCTTGAGAAACCGGGGAATTGTGTTGCTGGATGGGCGCGTAAGGGTGCCGACCAGTGCTTCTTTTGGCCAAGTGGAATTTGGTTTTCATTAGAAAAATCACCCTAAATAGATGGGTGAGTTGGTAAAAGCAGTGATTTTGACACGGAACCGGCACACCCAGTGCCCAAATGGGTATGCTTTGCGTCGTGAACTTCGCTCAATTGCTTTTTCCTGATTTTTCGCTGATTTTGTGCGGCTACCTGCTGTGCCGCCTGACTTCCTTGAACCGGTCGGTCTGGGAACCGGTTGAACGGCTGGTGTACTACGTGCTGTTCCCGGTGTTGTTGTTTTATTCGATTTTGAAGAATCCGTTGGACTGGCGCGCTGCAACGCAGCTGATGGGCGCTGGCTTGAGCATGGGTGTGTTGGGCATTGCACTGGCGTATTCCTTGCCCCACTGGCCTTGGGTGGGCCGACACATTGACAAACGCTTGCACGCGGCCAGTGCCCAGGTGGGGTTCCGCTTCAATTCGTTCATCGCTCTGGCTCTGGCAGACAAGGTGGCTGGGCCCCAAGGCCTGCCCATGCTGGCGGTGCTGATAGGCGTGCTGGTGCCCTTGTTCAATGTGGGTGCGGTGTGGCCGATGGCGCGACACGCTCAGCGGGGTTTCCTGGCCGAACTGGTCCGCAATCCGTTGATTTTGGCCACCGGAGGAGGCCTGCTGGCCAATTTGGCGGGTTTCACCATCCCGGAGTGGCTGGCCCCTACTTTGAACCGAATCGGTCAGGCGTCTTTGGCCATGGGGTTGATGGCTGCCGGTGCCGGTATGCAACTGGGGGCAATGGCGCAGGCCAAAGCGTTGGCGGTAGCGACCTTGGGCATCAAGCACCTGGCGCTGCCTTTGGTGGCCTGGGGCATGGCCCGCCTGTGGGATCTTTCCCCTTTGCAAACCAGCGTGCTGCTGATGTTCTCGGCGGTACCCACGGCATCAAGCTGCTATGTGCTGGCAGCGCGCATGGGCTACAACGGCGCTTATGTGGCGGGACTGGTCACATTGTCGACCGTTCTGGGTGTGGTCAGTCTGCCATTTGCTTTGGGTTGGCTGGCGGGCTGGTGACGCAACTCAGCGCGAAAGCAAAACCGCGATGCGCTGTTCAGCTGTCTGGGCCAAGGCCATATTGCCCTGCTGCCGCGCATGCTGTGCCTGCACTTTCAACCACGCCAGCAAAGGTTTGCGCCACCCTTGTGCCGAGGCGGTATCAATGGCCGTTTGCAGCAACGCCGCATGGGGCCCCTGCTTCTGCAACACCACCGAAGCAGCCACCAGGCGGGACAGAGGATCGTCAATTTCCGATAAGTCGATGACCGCCCCGGTCAGCAGGGCCGACGCCACGGCTTGGTGGGCGATTGGCAACAGCGGCACATCCACGGGTGTGGCCATGGCCGCCAAGTAACGGGTGTAGGCAACATCGGCAGCCACAGCCTGCTGTTGATCCGCAGCTACCGGGGTGCAGGCATGGGCCTGCAGTGCGCTTTGCTCTACAGCGCACCGGATCAGCGCGCCACGGAACACATGAGGCAGCTGCGCTGTGCGGGTCAGTTCGTTGTGAGCGGTGTGCCACTCCGCATCGGCCACCCGGTCAGCGCCTTCCAGATAAGCACGGGTTGCCCGCTGCAACGCACTGTGTGCATTCACCTGCCACTCGGGAGCGGGCTGCGTCGCACAAGCCACCAAACACACAACGGCCAGAAAAACCCACAGCCCCTTCAAGGCAAGAATCATTCAACACTCCGTTGTAACGCCTGCAGATTGCATTGGGTCAATGCCCAGTGTACGTGTTCGCGCACCAAATCGCTGGGGTGATTCAAACGACTGCCCAGCACTTGACGCACTGCCCTTGCTTTTTCGGGATCTGTTGCCGTGCACAAGGCGTTGCCCAGTGCCACCGCCACATTTCGCAGCCAACGCTCATGCCCAATACGGCGGATGGGGCTGCCTTCGGTGTGGTGCAAAAACCGTTCTTCGCTCCACTGAAACAGCTCCGCAAGGTCCGTGCCCTGCATGTGTGGGCGGGGTTCAAAGTCGGGCAAGGGGCTGCAGCGGGCGTATTTGTTCCAGGGACACGCCAGCTGGCAGTCATCGCAACCATAAATTCGATTGCCCAGGGCTGGGCGCAACGGTTCAGGGATGGGGCCGCTGTGCTCAATGGTCAGGTAAGAGATGCAGCGGCGGGCGTCCAAGCGGTAAGGCGCCACAATGGCCGCAGTGGGGCAGGCGTCCAGACAAGCGGTGCATTGCCCGCAATGTGCCGTGGTGGGCTCTGTCAAGGGCAGGGCCAAATCCACGTAAATTTCCCCCAGAAAAAACATCGACCCGCCCTGCCGATTGAGCAGCAGCGTGTGCTTTCCGCGCCACCCCTGCCCGCTGCGACTGGCCAGCTCCACCTCCAGCACCGGGGCCGAGTCGGTGAACACCCGGTGACCAAACGGCCCCAGCTCGGCAGCCATGGCATCGGCCAATTTTTGCAGGCGCTGACGCAATACCTTGTGATAGTCGCGCCCCCGGGCGTAAACCGAAATCACCCCTTGTTCGGGTCGCCGGATGGCCCGCTGTTCGGCATCTATCCACTGACCCGCTGTCTCTGACGCCAGGGTTTGCGGCAAGTAATCCATGCGGGCAGTGATGACACTTACCGTACCGGGCACCAACTCAGCGGGGCGGGCACGTTTGAGGCCATGGCTGGCCATGTAGTGCATATCACCCTGAAAACCTTGGGCCAACCAAGACAAAAGTCCGGGTTCCGCATCAGAAAGGTCGACACCGGCCACGCCAATTTGGGAAAATCCCAACCCTTGACCCCAAGCCTGAATTTGCGAGACGAATTGAACACCATTGACCATTTGCCCTGCATTGTAGAAACCACCGCCACGGAAGCAGACACCGCGGCCTTGGCGCAGCGGTGGGCGCACAACCCAGCCCTGGCCAACGCCACCTTGACGCTGCACGGGGACTTGGGAGCAGGAAAGACCACCTGGGTGCGGTATTTGCTGCGGGCACTGGGCGTGAGCGGGCGCGTGAAAAGCCCCACCTACGCGGTGGTGGAAAGCTATCTGACCCCCCCCGACACCGCATGGCCCAAGGGTCTGGTGGTGTCGCACTTTGATTTCTACCGTTTCAACGATCCGCAGGAATGGGAAGACGCAGGGTTTCGGGAACTGTTTGCCGAGCCCGGGCTGAAGTTGGTCGAGTGGCCTGAAAAGGCCGAAGGTTTGATGCCCATACCCGATGTCAGCCTGACCCTGACCCCGCTGGCAGATGACGCCCGCCGCATTGAAATGCAGGCCCTAACCGCCGTGGGCCGACAACTGCTGGAAAGCCTGTGCCCATGAACAAAAAAACCACACGGCGAGCGCTGCTTCGGGCTCCGGCTGCAGTGCTGGCGTTGGTGCTGGGCCCACACCACATCGCCTGGGGGGCTCGGGTGGTAGCGGTGCGCATTTGGCCCGCACAGGATTACACACGTGTCACGATAGAAAGCGATGGCGAACTCAAAGCCAAGCAATTTTTTGTGAGCGAGCCACCGCGTCTGGCCATTGACATTGAGGGACTGGAACTGCTGCCCCACTTGCGCGAGTTGGTGGGGCAGGTGCGGCACAGCGACCCGAATATTGCGGGCATACGCGTGGCCCAGAATGCACCGAATGTGGTGCGACTGGTGGTCGACTTGAAGCACCCCATCACCCCACAGGTGTTCAATCTGCCCCCGGTGGCGGCTTACCAGCACCGCCTGGTGCTGGACTTGTACCCCACGCAAGCCCCTGACCCACTGCAACAGCTGATTGCCCAACGCTTGGCCGAGGGCGGCACGATGCCCCCGCCAGCGGTTGACCCCCTGGGGCAATGGATAGCCCAGCTGCCCGCAGGCACCGAAAACGCTGCCCCTGTCCAACCTTTGCCTGCCAAAACCGATCGGCTGATTGTGGTGGCGCTGGACCCCGGCCACGGGGGAGAAGACCCGGGCGCGGTGGGGCCCGGTGGCACCCGCGAAAAAGATGTTGTGCTGCAAATCGCCCACCGTTTGCGTGACCAGCTCAATGGCTTGCAAATCAACGGCAACCCAGTGCGTGTGTTCATGACACGGGACGACGATTATTTCGTGCCCCTGCATGTGCGTGTGGACAAAGCCCGGCGCGTGCAGGCCGACTTGTTCGTGAGCCTGCACGCCGATGCATTTTTCACGCCCCAACCCCAAGGCGCCAGCGTTTACGCACTGAGCGACCGCGGTGCCTCCAGCGCGGCAGCCCGCTGGATGGCGCAGAAAGAAAACGATGCAGACAAAGTGGGTGGCATCAATGTTCGCGGTGGCGACTCCAACCTGCGCCGAGCCATTTTTGACATGAGCACCACCGCCCAAATCAACGACAGCCTCAAACTGGGCAAAGCCCTGCTGGGGGAGATGCGCCGCGTCGGCAAATTGCACAAGCCACAAGTGGAACAAGCGTCGTTTGCGGTGCTGAAGGCACCAGACATTCCCAGCATACTCGTGGAAACCGCGTTCATCAGCAACCCGGACGAAGAAAAACGATTGCTTGACGAGCGTTACCAACAGCAACTGGCTCAGGCCCTGGCGCAGGGCATACAACGTTACTTCGCCAGCCACCCGCCACTGCCGCGCAGCCGCCAGCTGTAATGATTGGTCGCACTCGCTCCTTGCACTGCCATAACCCAAACGGCATCAGGGTCACATCGATACATTACGATGCCAGCAAAAGCACACATTTTGGGGATTATTTATGGCAGATATACAAAAAACAACCCCGGAAGAACAACAGGCGGTACTCCTCGCGGCGCTGGAACGAACCCAAGCCATCATTGAATTCGATCTCTCAGGGAAAGTCATCAGAGTCAACGGGTTGTTTTTGCAAACCATGGGTTATTCGGAGGCCGAAGTTTTGGGCCAACACCACCGGATATTTTGCGAACCTGCTTACGCCGCAAGCAATGCCTACCAAGAATTCTGGCAACGTCTGAGCAGAGGTGAAATTTTTGCTGGGGAATTTCGTCGTGTTGCCAAAGGGGGGCGCCCCGCATGGCTCCAAGCCTCATACAACCCGGTGCTGGATGCCCAGGGCCATGTTGTCAGTGTCGTGAAATTTGCCACCGACATCACCGCTGCGAAACTGCAAAATGCAGAGTTTGAGGGCAAGATCAACGCTATCTCGCGCTCAAGCGCCGTGATCGAGTTTGACTTGCAGGGCAATATCTTGGCTGTAAACCCGAATTTTTTGCGTGCAATGGGATACACACAAGCCGAAGTGGTCGGCAAACACCACAAGATGTTTTGTGACCCTGAGTTGGTGAAGACAGCCGCATACCGCAATTTTTGGGCCGATTTGGCAGAAGGCAAATACCAAGCCGGCCGCTACCGGAGGGTCGGCAAACACGACGCGGAGGTCTGGATCCAAGCAACCTACAACCCCATTTTGGACCTGGACGGCCATCCTTACAAGGTAGTGAAATTCGCGATGGACGTGACAGAGCAGGTCAAAAAAGAGGAAATGATCCAGCGCAAAGTGTCCGAAATTTCGAAGGTGCTGGATGAGCTATCGCAATCGATTGACAGTATTTCAGCGAGTTCGGAAAGGTCCAACCTGTTGGCCCAGGAAACACAACGCATAGCCAACACGGGCAGCCAAGTGTTGCAGCGGTCACAAGAAGCGATTGTGGAAATTCAAAAATCCTCGCGCGACGTGCATGAAATTATAGACACCATCACCGACCTGGCCAGTCAGACCAATTTGCTAGCCTTCAATGCAGCGATTGAGGCAGCCCGTGCAGGAGAGCATGGCCTCGGATTTTCGGTGGTGGCTGACGAGGTGCGCAAACTCGCCGAGAAGTCAGCCTTAGCTGCCAGAGAAATCTCTAAGCTCATCACCCAAACCGTAGCTCGGGTCGATGAAGGGGGGCGCCTTTCCGAACAGGTTGCAGGCAGTTTCGGGCAAATAGTTGAATCGGTAGACAGCACATCCAAGTCCATCGGCATGATCCATGAGGCGACCCGCGAGCAGGCCGATGCCACGCGTCATGTATCTGAATTGCTGAATGACTTGAACCAGGGCTCCGTGCTTCGATGAGCGCCAACCCAGCCTCGCAGACCCTGGTGCTTTGCCAGTTGGAGGGGCTGACTTTCGGTGTACCGCTGGAGCAAGTGTCGCAGGCTTTGCTGCGCCCAAAACAGATGACCGTGCTGCCGCGGCGCGAGGGGGCTCTGGAAGGTGTGTTTGTGTACCGCGGCCAGGTGGTACCAGTGTTGGATTTGAGGCAGTGGTTGCCGATTCCACCCGTCACTACCGGGGCGGGCGAGGTGGGCGCGCAAACCACCCAACTGTTGATCTTGAGAACCGGAACACAAATGGCCGCATTGGCCCTGCATGGTGTGCTTGGTTTGGCTCGGATGCCCTCTCATCAAATCCATCGTGTGTACCAGAATGAATTGGAAGAGGAGTTGTTTCACAGCGTGGCCGTGCTGAATACTGTCCAGGACGGACCGACCGCCTCCTACGATCAACCAATGATCAGCCTGCTGGACACCAGCGCCCTGCACCGTTTGACCCACGTGTGGGTGCAATCACTTGTGAACGTTGCGGCCAGCCACACCGATGCCCTCCACGCCACCATTGGTCCCAACGCCAGCACCCGACCGTTTGCCATCATGGAATTGGGAGGTCAGACCGTTGCGTTGGCTGCCGCACAGGTGGCCACGGTGCAAGCGATGCCTCCGGTGCAAAAAGTGATGAGCGACAACAGCCATTTGTTGGGCATGGCGCGCTGGCGCGGGTTGGATGTGCCCGTCATTCAGTTGACCCATCAACTCGGCATGACCACGAACAACAACCCACACAAGTTGCTCGCTGTACTGACCCACGAGGGACGCCACCTGGGTGTACCCGTGACACAGGTGCGGTCGGTACAAATGCTGGACACCCACAGGCACCAAAGTACAGCCAGTGCCGGTATGCTCCAGCACCCCGCATTGCTGGGTTTGCTGACCACCCCCACCGGCGAACAGCTGATTTGGTTGGATGCCGGTGCACTGGTGCTGGCCTGCCCTTTGAGCCAAACGCAAACGCAGGACACACACAACCAGAACCAGTCCAACCAGAACGAAACCACGTCACATGTGGTTTTTCAGTCGGGCCATGCTTGGGCTTTGCCGATAGATTACTTGAAGAGCGTCAGCAGAACGCCCGATCATGTTCAGACCACCCACAACGGTCATCCCGCTCACTTGGGCAGCATGAACCACCAAGGGCAGGCCTTGCCTCTGTGGGACCTGAAACAACTGTCGGGACAGGGGGCCACCCACTGCACCCCCGAGAGTCGGATACTGACAGTGGATTGGGCAGGACGCAGCGCAGGCCTGCTGGTAGAGCGCATGTTGCACCTGTTGCCAGCCCGGCAAGGGGAGATGATTATGGTTCGGCGCCAAAACGCAGCAACCTTGCGCATGATCACCGCCACTTTCGAGGGTCAACTCAAAACCTACCGCATCATGGATCTCGGTGAGTTCATGCCGCCTCCGCCCGTGACGCACGCCACGCCCCAAACAGAGCAATAAAACCGGGCACCAGAATCAAGGCCCAAATGATTTTGCTGAGGTTGGCCTGCACCCAGGGCAAATTGCCAAACCAGTAGCCAGCCAACGTCAAGCCCACCACCCAAAGGAATGCGCCCCCCACGTTGAACAGTGTAAATTTGCTGCGCGTCATGAACGCCACACCCGCCACAAACGGTGCGAAAGTGCGTATGAATGGCATGAACCGCGCCAACACAATCGTGATGCCACCGTAGCGCTCATAAAAACCGTGGGCCTGGTCGAACGCTTTTTTGTTGAAAAAGCGTGAACTCTCCCATTGAAACACCTTGGGGCCAAAGTAACGACCTATCGCATAGTTGGTTTGATCCCCCAGCACGGCCGCAGCCACCAGCAGGGACATGGCCAAGGGCAAGTTCATCAGCCCAGCACCGCACAGCGCCCCCACGATGAACAACAACGAATCGCCTGGCAAAAAGGGCATGACGACCAATCCGGTCTCGACAAACACTATCAAAAACAGCAGGGCGTACACCCAGGCGCCGTAGGTTTGGACAAAGGCTTGCAGGTGTTTGTCCACGTGCAAAATAAAGTCAATCAAAAATGCAATCAGTTCCATGGGGTGGATTATCCCTGCCTCCTAAAATGGCACCGTGAACACCGGCAACACCCCCACATCCTCCGCCTCTTCATTGGTACCCCACACCCAACCGCGCCGGGCAATACGCGAGCTGCCCGACGAATTGATCAGCCAGATTGCAGCAGGCGAGGTGGTGGAGCGCCCTGCCTCGGTGGTGCGCGAATTGGTGGACAACGCCTTGGATGCCGCAAGCCGCAACATCGTGGTGCGCCTGCAGGCCGGTGGCGTGCGTTTGATCGCGGTCGAAGACGACGGTTTTGGTATTCCGCGTGACGAACTCACCACCGCCCTCAAGCGCCACTCCACCAGCAAGATCAGCAACCTGCAAGAACTGGAAAGCGTGGGCACCATGGGTTTCAGAGGCGAGGCGCTGGCCGCGATTGCCTCGATTGCCGAAGTGAGCCTGCTGTCGCGCACCGCTGACGCGGCCCACGGCTGGTTGCTGAACGCTCGCTTTGGCGACCTGCAGGCCGCTCCCCGAACCACGGGCACCACAGTGGAGGTGCGCGAACTGTTCTACGCCACCCCGGCACGCCGCAAATTCCTCAAATCAGACGCCACCGAACTGGCCCACTGCCTGGAAGCCGTGCGACGGCACGCCTTGGCGCGCCCCGATGTCGGCTTCACTGTTTGGCACGATGGCAAGCTGCTGGAACAGTGGCGCGCCTGTGTGCAGGACGACGGCGATACCGCCCTGGCCCAACGCCTGGGCGACGTATTGAGCGACGATTTTTTAGCCGAAAGCCTGCCCGTGCGGCGCGAGGGCAGCGCTGTGCACGTGTGGGGCCGCATCGGACTGCCTGACGTGGCAAGGGCCCGCGCCGACCGGCAGTTTGCTTACGTGAATGGCCGCTATGTGCGCGACAAGGTGATATCGCATGCGGTGCGCAGCGCCTTTGAAGACGTGCTGCACGGCCACAAGCAGCCTGTGTACGCCCTGTTCATCGACATCGATCCGGCACGGGTGGATGTGAACGTCCACCCCACCAAAATCGAGGTGCGTTTTCGCGACGGACGCGAAGTACACCAGGCCGTGCGCCAGGCGTTGGATGCAGCACTGGCAGCCCCCAGAGCTGGAGCAGATAACGCCCCTGCCCCAGCCCCCATCACATTTGCCACACCCACCCCGACCGCGCAGCCCCCAATAGGTGCCACCACCTCGGAACATTTGCCTGGGTTTTGGTCCGTCCCGGTTGCCTCAGCCGCCGCCTTTCAAACACCGCAACGTCCGCGTGATGACGTCATCGGGCACCAAGTGCGCGACCTGCAAGCCCTGTGGCGCCCCACCGCCGCCCATCTGGAACAGCCCCCCGTCGAACACCCGAGTGATCTTTGGCCACTGGGCCGCGCCATTGCACAACTGCACGGCATCTACATCTTGGCTGAAAACGCACAGGGTCTGGTGTTGGTGGACATGCATGCTGCCCACGAGCGCATTGTTTACGAAAAATTGAAGCAACAAGTCGGGGTACAGGCCGACCGCCCCCTGCCCAGCCAACCACTGCTGATACCCGCCACTTTTGCGGCCACCCCTACCGAAGTGGCCACCGCCGAAACCTGCATCGACACCTTGACCCAACTGGGCCTCGACATCGCCCCGTTTTCCGCCCAAACCCTGGCTGTGCGAACTGTCCCCTCTACACTGGCCCAGGGCGACGCGGTTGAACTGGCTCGCAGCGTGCTGGCCGAATTGGCCCAGCACGACGCGGCGACCGTGGTTCAACGCGCCCACAACGAACTGCTGGCCACCATGGCTTGCCACGGCGCGGTGCGGGCCAACCGCAAACTCACGTTGGAAGAAATGAACGCTTTGCTGCGGCAAATGGAACACACCGAGCGCAGTGACCAATGCAACCATGGGCGCCCAACCTGGCGTCAGCTCAGCCTGAAGGAGCTGGACGGTTTGTTCTTGCGTGGACGCTGAACCGCTGCATGGCTCTGGTAACCTTGGTGGCATGACCGACTCCTCGACATCCACGCCTGCGGCAACCCCATCCATGTCGCCTGCGGTGGTGGTGGTCATGTTGTCCCTGTTGCTGGGCATTCAGCCCATAGCCACCGATTTGTACCTGCCCGCGCTTCCCGCAATCACCGAAGGATTTGGGGCCACGATGGTGCAAGCACAACTCACACTCACGGGCATGTTGCTGGCTTTTGGCCTGTCTCAACTGGCATGGGGGCCACTGTCCGATCGGTTTGGCCGCCGGCCCGTGCTGCTGATCGGCTTGAGTGCCTACGCCATTGCTGCGCTCGCCGGGGTGTTCTCGGCCAACATGGAGCAGTTGATTTTCTGGCGCATGGTGCAGGGCGTGGCCATGGGGGCGGCTGTGATGTGTGCACGCGCCATCGTGCGGGACCTGTACGCTCCGGTCGATGGCGCACGCGTCATGTCCAAAGGATTGACTGGCTTGGGAGTAATTGCCTGCGCCAGCGCGCCCTTGGGCGGATTGATGGCAGAACACCTGGGGTGGCGTCTGACGCTGGCAGCGCTTGCCGTGTTTGGGGCTGGCGCTTTTGCCATGGTGGCGCTGCGTTTCAAGGAAACCCTGCCCCAAAAAAACCCGCAAGCGCTGCAACCGAGAGCCATGTGGCAGATCTGGGGAGGCATTGTGCGCCACCCCACTTTCTGGACCTACGCCCTGCTGTCCATGGTGTCTTACCTGGGTTTATTCACCTTTTTGGCCAGTTCGTCATTTGTGTTTATTCGCACATTGGGGCTGAGCAAAACCGAATATGGCTTGGTGATGCTGTGCATGACGGTTTCTTACATTGTGGGCACCTTTGGCTGTCGCCGTTTGCTGGTCCACCTGGGCGTTCGGCGCACCGTGGCGGTGGCGGGCGCATTCAGTTTGGCCGGTGGCACCGCCATGGGAGTGTTGGCCTGGATGGGACATCAGAGTGTGTGGAGCATACTGGGGCCGTTCATCCCATTCATGCTGGCGCATGGCGTGCACCAACCCTGTGGGCAGAGCGGTGCCGTGGCCCCATTTCCGCACGCCGCTGGCGCAGCCTCGGCCCTCAGTGGTTGCTTGATGATGGTGGCCGCCTTTGCCATGGGCTCGTGGCTCGGCACACAGCTGACCGCAGGCGCCCACACCTCGGTGCTGCCGCTGACACATGGCATTTGGCTTTGGAGTGTTGCCATTGCCACCGTGGCCTGGACCTTGGTACAGCAACACGGTGAGGTGAAAACCCCACCGCAACGCCATGGTTGATACCCACCCACTTGCATGGTTGGCCATAGCAGGCCCCACTGCGTCCGGCAAAACCGCTTTGGCTTTGGCGCTGGCGCGGCTGTGTCCGGTAGAGATCATCAGCGTCGACTCGGCATTGGTTTACCGGGGCATGGACATCGGCACCGCCAAACCCACCGCACAGGAACAGGAGCAGGTGCCGCACCACCTGATCGACATACGCGAGCCGGAACAAGCCTACAGCGCCGCCGAGTTTGTGCGGGACGCACTGGCCCTGATCCCTCAAATCCAGGCCAGGGGGCGGTTTCCGCTGCTGGTTGGGGGCACCATGCTGTACTTCAAGGCCCTGTTTGAAGGACTGGACGACCTGCCTCCTGCACAACCCGCTCTGCGGGCCGCCATTGAACAACAAGCGCGGGAGCAAGGTTGGCCAGCGCTGCATTCTGAGCTGGCCAGAGTGGACCCGGCAACCGCTCAGCGCCTGGCCCCCCAGGACTCGCAACGCATAGGCCGCGCCCTGGAGGTGTTCAGGGCCACCGGCCAACCGTTGTCGGCTTTTCACCGCAAAGGCACACAGTCGGCCCAAGGGGATGGACCGTTGACGCTTTTGAACCAGACGGGTGCACTGGTGTCCCTGGAGCCTCAGAACCGCCTGTGGCTGCACCAGCGCATCGAACAGCGATTTGACGCGATGCTGGCCACCGGACTGTTGCAAGAAGTTCAACTGCTGCATGCGCGAGGCACCTTGCACCCCGCCCTGCCCTCCATGCGATGTGTGGGCTACCGCCAGGCATGGGAGGCCTTGGAGCAAGCATCTGCCCAAAACACCGCACCACTGACACCCGACCTGTGGCAAACCCTGCGCGACAAAGGCGTGTTTGCGACCCGGCAACTGGCCAAACGTCAGCTTACTTGGCTGCGCAGCATGCCGTGGCGAGAGGTGGTGCCTTGCGACAACCCCACTGCGGTCGAACACGCGCTGACATCGATCCACCAGAGAATCACGGCGCATGCGTGAGCAAGGCCAACGCCACCCAGCCGACGTCTGATTCGGCTACGATAGGCCATGCCATCGGATCCACCGACCTTGCCCCAGCGGACGGCTTTTCAGTTGCTGTTGCGCTGGCTCCCACTGATGATGTTGTTGCTGGGGGGTGCACTCACCTGGAGCACCCTGCAGCTTGACCGCGAGCAGCATGTGGCTTTGGAACAGGCTCGTTTTGAAGCCCGTGCGCAGGAAGTCATCTCGGGTATCGACCGGCGGCTGCAAAACAACGCGGCACTGCTGCGAGGGGTGGCCGGGTTGTTCAACAGCAGCGACAACGTCACGCGCGACGAGTTCCGCCGTTACGTCAGCAGCCTTCAACTGCAAGCCAACTACGCTGGCATCCAAGGCGTGGGCTACAGCCGTTGGCTGCAACCGGCAGAAGTGGCGCCTTACGTTGCCAAAACCCGCGCCGAGGGTTTTCATGACTTCAACATTCGCCCCACCGACCAACGCGAACACTGGAGCAGCATTGCTTTTCTGGAACCGTTTGACTGGCGCAACCGGCGTGCCTTTGGTTACGACATGTTCAGTGAACCCACCCGGCAGCAGGCCATGCGCCAGGCGGTCGAGACCGGCGAACCGGCTTTGTCGGGCATGATCACACTTGTACAAGAAACCGAAAAAGACGTGCAACCGGGTTTCCTGATGTACCTACCGGTCTACCGACGCAACGCAACGCTGGCAACCGCCTCTGACCGTTGGGCAGCTCTGGAAGGGTGGGCCTATTCCCCGCTGCGGGCACACGATCTGGTCAACACCCTCATGGCGCAAGATTTTCCGGCGCTGCGAGACCACTTCGCCCTCCAGATTTATGCCGCACCGCAGGCCGATCCGGCTCAACGGCTTTATGACGGCTGGAACCACCTGTCACCAGACGGCCCACAAATGGAGCAGATTCTGGACACGCATGGCAGCCGTTGGCTGATCCGGGTGACCGCGCTGGAGGCCAACTGGCAGAACAACCCGCCCGCGTCGATGGTTTGGACCCTCATCACCGGCGCTACCATCACCCTGCTGCTGGCCACACTCGCCGAAGTGATGTTGCGTCACCAAATCCGCACCCAACACCATTTGGCCTGGTCGGTCAACACCAACCGCTTGCTGGCCGCCCAACAGGCACAACTCAAACTGGCGGGCACTGTCATGGAGGCCAGTCCTCTGGGGATCATGGTGACCGATGAGCAGCACCGAATTGTTTCGATCAACCCGGCGTTCACGCGTATCACAGGCTACGACAGCCAAGAGGCCTTGGGTCAAACGCCTCACACCCTGCTGGCGGGCGCCGCCCTGCCCGACCCTTACACCTCGACATGGGCCACCCTGCAAACCCAGGGCCACTGGGAGGGCGAACTGCAAAGCAGGCACAAAGATGGCCACTTGTACCCCGCATTCCTGTCGATGACCCGGGTATCAGGCGCCGATGGCAAGACCCTCAACCATGTGGGCTTGTTTCAAGACATCACAGAAAGGCGCCAATCCGAAGACCGGATTCGCCAACTGGCGCACCACGACTACCTGACGGGTTTGGCCAACCGTGCGCTTTTGGTAGAACGGGCAACCCAGGAACTGCGCATGGCCCAACGCTACGGTCGCCGACCGGCCATTCTCTTCATGGACATGGACCGCTTCAAACCCGTGAACGACACCTATGGCCACGAAGCCGGTGACGCCGTATTGATCGAGGTTGCGCAGCGACTGACCCACATGCTTCGGGGCAGCGATCTGGTTTGCCGCCAGGGCGGCGACGAATTCGTGGTGCTGGTGATGGACCATTCAGGCACCGACAGCCTTCTGCGCCTGGCCAACAAACTGATTGCAGCGATCGAAGAACCGATTGTTTTCGGTGACCACGCCATCACATTGAGCGCCAGCATCGGCGTTGCCACCTACCCGGAACACGGCGAAACCGTGGATGCCCTGATCAACAGCGCAGACGCGGCGATGTACCTGGCCAAACAGCACCCCACAGAAAGGGTCGGCCTGGCCCGGGCCACGGGTTGACCGTGAACCCAACCACACCCAAGATGCTCAACCCGCCCCGCAAAGGCGAGCCTTGGCCAGCGCGTACTCGCGTTTGAACTGGGCCACCCGCTCGGCAGCTGGCACCACCTGCCGAATCGCTCCTATGCCCTGCCCACAACCCCAAATGTCGCGCCAGGCTTTGGCACTGTTGCCCCCCTCGCCGGTCGAGAAATTCATTTTGCTTGGATCACTGTCAGGCAAATGATCGGGGTCCATGCCCGCGTTGCGTATGCTGCCCTTGAGGTAATTGCCGTGAACGCCTGTGTAGAAGTTGCTGTACACGATGTCGTCTGAGTTGCTGTCGCAAATCATTTGCTTGTAAGCGCCCACAGCGCGCGCCTCTTCCGTGGCAATAAAAGCCGATCCGATGTAAGCGAAATCCGCCCCCATGGCCTGAGCCGCCAAAATGGCGCCCCCCGAAGCCATGGCCCCCGACAACGCCAACGGCCCGTCGAACCATTCTCGGATTTCCTGCACCATGGCAAACGGGCTTTTCACACTGGCATGCCCCCCAGCCCCGGCGGCAACAGCGATCAGGCCGTCGGCCCCTTTGTCAATCGCTTTGTGCGCAAACAGGTTGTTGATCACGTCATGCAGCACCACACCGCCCCAGCTGTGCACGGCCTGGTTCACATCTTCACGTGCCCCCAGGCTCGTGATCACCACGGGCACCTTGTACTTGCCGCACAAGGCCAAATCTTGTTCGAGCCGGTCGTTGCTTTTGTGCACGATTTGGTTGATGGCAAAAGGCGCTGCAGGCTGGTCCGGGTGGGCGGCGTCGTGCGCGGCCAAGGCTTCGGTAATTTCAGCCAGCCACTCGTCCAGTTGCGACGCCGGACGGGCGTTGAGAGCGGGCATAGACCCCACAATGCCCGCCTTGCACTGGGCAATCAGCAGTTGCGGATTGCTGATAATGAACAGCGGCGACCCGATAACGGGAAAAGACACGCGCTGCAGCGCGGGGGGCAGATGCGACATGGACTGGGCTCCCCTCAGAAGGCATCAACGGCCATCGCGTTGATTCCAACCGCGCCGTCAACGATGGCATCGCGCAAACCCGGTGCCCGTGTCAGGATGTGGTCGGCATAAAAGCGTGCCGTGTTGATTTTTGCCTGCATGAAGGCCACGTCTTTGTCCGCTGCCAGCTCGCGCTCGGCCACCAGCAGGGCGCGCCCCATCTGCCAACCGGCCATCAAGTTGCCCGCCAGCACGAGGTAGTTGACGCTGCCAGCGTATGCGGCATTCGGGTTGCCCTTGCCTTGCGCTGCGATGTAACCCACCGAATCCAGGAAGGCCTCGCGCGCTGCGGCCAATCGCTTGCCCATGGCTTGCGCGTGTACGCTTGGGCTGGCCTGCAATTGAGCTTCGGTGGCCTCGATCTGCTTGGCCAGGGCCCGCGCGCCCTGCCCGCCATCGCGCACGGTCTTGCGCCCCACCAGATCGTTGGCCTGGATGGCGGTGGTGCCTTCGTAGATGGTCAGGATACGGGCGTCGCGGTAGTACTGGGCAGCACCGGTTTCTTCAATGAAACCCATGCCCCCGTGCACCTGAACACCCAGGCTGGTGACCTCCAGACTCATCTCGGTGCTGTACCCCTTGACCAGCGGCACCATGAACTCGTAGAAGGCCTGGTTTTGCTGGCGCACTTCGGCATCTGGATGGTGGTGGGCCGCATCGTATGCGGCAGCAGCCACACTGGCCATGGCCCTGCAACCTTCCGTGAGGGCACGCATGGTCATCAGCATGCGTTTCACATCCGGGTGGTGAATGATGGGCGAGGCGGTTTGGAAAGAACCATCAACCGGGCGGCTCTGTACCCGATCGCGGGCGTATTGCACGGCTTTTTGGTAGGCACGCTCTGCCACCGAAATGCCCTGCACACCCACCGCGTAACGGGCGGCGTTCATCATGATGAACATGTATTCCAGGCCGCGGTTTTCTTGTCCGATGAGTTGACCGACAGCACCACCATGGTCCCCGAACTGCAACACGGCGGTGGGGCTGGCCTTGATGCCCAATTTGTGTTCGATGCTCACGCAGTGGGCGTCGTTGCGTTCACCCAGGGAGCCGTCGGCATTGATCAGGAATTTGGGAACCAGAAACAGGCTGATGCCTTTGACACCTTCAGGGGCACCTTGCACACGGGCCAGCACCAGGTGGACGATGTTGTCGGCCATGTCGTGTTCACCGTAGGTGATGAAGATTTTGGTGCCGAAAATTTTGTAGCTGCCATCGGCCTGCGGTTCGGCCCGGGTGCGCACGGCGGCCAAATCGCTGCCCGCCTGCGGTTCGGTCAGGTTCATGGTCCCGGTCCATTCACCCGAGATCATTTTGGGGATGTAGGTGGCTTGTTGCTCGGGGCTGCCTGCCGTGAGCAGGGCCTCAATGGCGCCGTCTGTGAGCAGCGGGCACAAAGCGAAGCTGAGGTTAGCGCTGTTGAGGATTTCACCACACGCCGCGCCAATGGTTTTGGGCAGACCTTGCCCACCAAAATCGGTCGGGTGCTGCAGGCCTTGCCAGCCGCCTTCGGCGTATTGCCTGAACGCTTCCTTGAAGCCGGGGGTGGTGGTCACGGTTCCGTCCTTGAACCACGAGGGGTTCTTGTCGCCCTCCCAGTTCAGGGGCGCCAGCACGCCTTCGTTCAATTTGGCGCACTCTTCCAGCACAGCTTGGGCCGTCTCCAGGCCAGCGTCTTCAAAGGCGGGCACCGTGGCCGAAAGCGTTTCCAGCCCAGCCAGGTGCTGCATGGCAAAAACCATGTCCTTAACGGGTGCTTTGTATGTCATGTTTTGTCTCCTGCCATCTCAATTTGTTTCGTTGCTCGTCGACCGTGTTGCGGTTTTCTGGGCAAAAAAAGGGCATCCTGAGATGCCCCTTTTTCCTAAGCGTTCAAAGCGCCTTGACCAACTCAGGCACTGCCGTGAACAAATCGGCTTCGAGGCCATAGTCGGCCACGCTGAAGATCGGGGCCTCGGGGTCCTTGTTGATCGCCACAATCACCTTGGAGTCCTTCATCCCCGCCAGGTGCTGGATCGCCCCACTGATGCCCGCTGCAATGTAGAGCTGCGGCGCCACAATCTTGCCGGTCTGCCCCACCTGCAGGTCGTTGGGGGCGTAGCCCG
>JACCDQ010687551.1_pt1 | contig 24310 bp, 26 predicted proteins | sample 7446031 | NCBI WGS metagenome assembly JACCDQ01 (sample SAMN15323442, study PRJNA562643) | freshwater metagenome | isolation source: river surface water | place: USA:Blue River Watershed | collected 2017-08-17 | reverse complement strand
TGGCTGGGTGCGTAGCGTGTCGCTGCGCGACGCACACGGCGAGATCCAAATCAGACGACTACACATGTAGAACTGTACGAAGAAGGCTTGTGGACGCGGGTTCAAATCCCGCCAGCTCCACCACACATGGGGGACAGATTTTCTCTGTCCCCCTTTTTCTTTCCCGGAAGGCCCTGTTTCTGCGGGCTTTCGCGTTTTGCCTTGTGGACGCGACGGGTCAAATTTCCCTGGTTTTTGTCCTCAGAGAGCAAATTTCTCTCTTTTTTCTCTGTTGGCTTGTGGACGTGTCCATGAGCTGAGCACAGTAATCATGCGGGTTTCATGGTTTGGGTTGGACCTTGCCGCTGCATGAGCATTGGGGATGTGAACTCTTCTGATATCGCCCAAGTGACATAAAGAGACTAACACTGAGCATCAGATTGATTGAAGTCTGATTGCATGTGAAGGTTCAAATTGGTTATTCAATTATTGAATAACCATTGATCTTAAATAGCTCTTCCTAATGAAGTCTGGGAAAACTAGACTCACGTTTCTTAGTCAAAATTAGGAGACATATGTACTACGAGCCAGGAAAAACCCATCACGGGTTGAAGCACGATCCATTCAAGTCGTGTGTTGTGCCCAGACCGATTGGTTGGATTTCGACTCTAGACGAATCGGGTCAACCCAATTTAGCGCCATACAGCCAATTCCAGAACGTCACCTTTGACCCTCCGATCGTGATGTTTGCTGCTAACCAGAACAGCACGGGCAAAAGGAAGGACACAGTCCATAACGCTGAACAGAGTGGCGAGTTCGTTTGGAACATGTGCACATGGGATCTGCGAGAAGCCATGAACATATCAGCCCAGGAGCTTCCCCCTGGGGTCAATGAGATTGAGGCTGCTGGCTTGGAAACTGTTGAGTCAAGGCTGGTCAAGCCCCCTCGTATCAAGCGATCTCCAATTCAATTCGAATGCAAATACCTCAACACTTTGAGATTCCCCGGAAATGGTGTGATGGGAAGCGCTGACGTTGTGTTTGGCAGAGTTGTTGCGATTCATATCGCTGATGAATTCATCGACGCGAACGGCTTGGTTGACATCCTGAAGATAAAGCCCATCGCTCGGATGGGTTATTTTGAATACACATCCGTGGACTCGAAATTCAGCATGGCAATACCGGGTGATAACAGAGCACTTTTGGGTGGGCTGGAAGGTTCACCAGACAAAGTGCATCAAGTGCTTGGTGATTGAGCTAACTTTAGGAAAAAAACGATGAAGACACTTTTCAAACCTCTAGCAGTATTCATTTTTTGCTTCACAGCGTTGGCCATTTCGATCCCGGCCTCTGCACAAAATTTTCCGGATAAACCGATCAGGATGGCTGTTGGGTTTCCTCCCGGCACTGGACCAGACATTCTGGCTCGCGTGGTGGGAGTCAAGCTTTCTGAAATTCTTAAGCAGCCAGTGGTGATTGACAACAAACCTGGAGCAGGCGCGCAAATTGCGACTCAACAAATCGCAAAGAGCCCAGCAGATGGGTACAACATCCTTCTTGCGGAAGCTGGTTCAATCAGCATCGCACCAGCCGCATTTACTAAGTTGCAATATGACCCAGTGCGTGAACTGACTGGTGTGGCTGAACTGGCATGGGCAGATTTCATGCTGGTGGTCCCGGTGAACTCCCCTTATAAAACACTGTCAGAAATGGTGAATTCCAACAAATCTGCTAGCAGTGTCCTCAATTTCGGTACATTCGGTGCCGGTTCGCCTGGGCATTTCGGAGCCGTTGAGTTTGGAATGCAGGCCAAGGTCAAGGTGGAGCCCATTCACTTCCGAAGCACCGGAGATGCTGTCACGGCAATTGTTTCGGGGGATGTTGCCGGTGCTTGGGTATCTACCGCTGTAGCAAGTGCTCAGGTCAAAGGTGGAAAAATGCGAGCCTTGGCAACGACAGGCAAAGCACGCTCTGCTCTGCTTCCCGATGTTCCGACTACAGCTGAAGTTGGAATGCCTAAGTTGAATTTCTCAGCATGGTTAGGTGTCGTTGCCCCGGCAAATACACCGGCCGCAGTATTGGAAATCCTTAACAAGAGCTTGGTCCAAGCCGTCAATGCCCCAGAAGTTAAGCAAAAATTGGTGGAGGTGGGCTTTGCTGTGACAGGTGCAAACCGACCAGAAACAGAAAAGATGCTCAAAGCCGAAGCAACTCGTTGGGGCGCAATTGTTTCTACCTCAGGCTTCAAGGGGGATTAAATACCTTTTTTCATCTTGGAACAGGTAATTCCACAATGCATTTGATCCCTGATCAAACGGGGCCCGTTGAGGTAGGCTCTTCAGGCTCTGAAGCCACCGAATCTAAATTTGAAGTCATCATCTATGTGTTGATGGCTCTAATTTTCGGATTTCTATTTTTTTCAATGATACAAACAGGCTAGAAAAACCATGGACACAGCAGATAGCGCCTACAAGATTGGTGTGGAGAATTACCAGTCGAGCTCCAGGGAGCTGCCCACATGGGCCTTCAATATTCTCTTGGTTGTTTGTGCGGCTGCTGCTGTGTTGATTTTCAAGTATTCTTAAAATCTGTTTCCTTTGCTGACTTTTTCCACTCCAGGCCACCTTCCATCGCTCAAAGACTTTTGAAGCGTTGCCATTAAAGCACGCTTGCATTCATTGACCGCAGTGGAATGTGTCCTGGACTCATTTTCATAAAGTGCCCATGTGAGATACAGCCCTTTGATAGGGGACCAAGTGATGTCCTTGGTGTGGCTGAGATTTGCTACAGCACAAGCTGGCACTACCGTGAATGCAAGGTTCTGACTTGCAACGTTCATGCACAACGCCAATGTGTCTACTTGCAGGGCAAGCCTAAATTTGAGTGACTTGCGCTGGAGAGAGTGCTCAATCAATTGTCTGATGGCGTTTGGCTTTCCAGGCAGAACTAGCTTGATGTCATCGAGTTTGCTGAGCGATACTGGCTCATTAGGATCAAGCATCTCTGATGCATGACCCACCAGCACTAAGGGTTCGCGCACCAAGTTGGTTTGGGTGTAACCATTCAAAGGAATGCTGGAAAAGGGAATGATGCAGAGGTCCAACAGTCCAGCAACCATATGCTCTCGTAACATGTGACTCACGCCCTCGTGTATCCGGAGCGTAACGCCTGGGGAGTTGGCCATGATCCGCTTGATCAGGTCGGAGGTGAAGACCTCTTGCCATGATGGCGGAATGCCCAAAGCCACTTGGCCTGAAGTTTCTCCGAGTTGATCTTTCAGTAGCGCGAATTGGGCCAGCAATGGACGAGCTCTATCCGCAAGAAGTCGACCTGCATCGGTCAACTGAACGCCACCTTGTGTTCGTGTAAACAGCACAGCCCCCATTTCATGCTCTAGAGAACTCACGATCCGGGAGAGCGATGGCTGCGAAATGTTGAGATCTCCGGCAGCTTTGTTGATGCTGCCGAACTCGACAACGCGCAAAAAAAATTCAATCGACTTAGAGTCCATGGCATTAAACAAAAAATGAATAACCAGTATAGTCGTTAAGCATTATTCGAGCAACGCATTGCTGGGTAGCATCCTCAGAAATCGTGAAGTGACTTCACGAAATTGACCAACGAACTGAGGAGCTGAGGATGAAAGTAAGAATTTTGGGGGCTGGACCTGCGGGTCTGTATCTGGCGGCCCTGATGAAGCGGGATGACCCGAGCCATGACATCGAAATCTATGAGCGAAGCCCGCGCAATGCCACCTGGGGATTTGGTGTGGTCTTCTCTGACCGTGCCCTGGAGTTTCTGAAGGCAGACGATGAGGCGCTTCATGACTATCTGATGCCGCACCTGGAAACCTGGCCAGAAATTACCGTCGTACACAACGACACCCGCATCCCCGTTGCAGGCAATGGTTTCTCGTCTATCGGTCGACTTGAACTGCTGACGCTGCTGTACAACTATGTGGAAAAGCTTGGCATCAAAATCCATTTTGAGTCAGAAATCACTTCTCTTCAGCAAATGGGGCAGGCCGACCTAGTGGTCGGTGCAAATGGCGCATTTTCGTGGATACGGGAAGAAAACAAAGAAAAATTCAGCACTTCCGTTGATTGGCGCCCGAACCGTTTTATCTGGTACGGAACAACCAAGGCGTTTAACAGCCTGACGCTCACGTTCCGTGAGACTGATGCAGGTGTATTTTGTGCTCACCACTACCGTTATCAGCCTGACCGAAGCACATTCTTGGTTGAAGTGGAGGATGCAACTTGGCATCGAGCAGGATTTGAAACCATGTCCCCAGAAGACACCATCAAGTACTGCGAGAGTGTTTTTGCAAAAGACCTGGAAGGTCATCCCATCATTACGAACAACTCCTATTGGCGGCAATTCCCGGCCATCTGGAATGAGCGTTGGAGTTTCGACAACGTCGTGCTGCTGGGAGACGCGCTACGAACAGCCCACTTTTCAATCGGCTCTGGCACTCGATTGGCGATGGAGGATTCCGTCGCACTGTTCAAAGCCCTGAAAGCACACAAAAACGACGTCAAAGCTGCACTTGGATATTTCCAAGAATTGCGCGAACCGCCAATGAAAAAAATCTGGGATGCCGCCAACGTCAGCATTCGTTGGTATGAAGAGATGGACAAGCTCGTCAAAGAGTTGTCACCCATTGAATTCGCATACAGCTACATGACGCGAACAGGACGCGTGAGTCATGCCGAAGTCAAAAAGCGTGATCCAAAGTTGGCAGAGGCATATGAAAAGCTGCATCCGGAAGTGACTTCATCTGAAAAGTAAATATCAGGAGTCGCAACATGCTCAGTGGAAGCACTATCAATAGCACCGAGGATGCAATCTCGAAGATTGGCTCTGAACTGGGGTTAAGCCAATGGCGGCTCGTTGATCAGCAGTCAATCAATGCCTTTGGTGCCGTCACCGGTGATGAGCAATGGATACACACGGATCCTGAGAAGGCAGGCCAAGGGCCATTTGGCGGATGTATCGCTCATGGACTGTTCTCGCTCAGTCTTGCAGGAGGCGCATTTTTCCATGAAACCGTCAAGGTGAAAGCACGGATGGGGGTCAACTACGGGTGTAACCGAGTTCGGTATCCATCATCTCTCCTGGTTGGAAAGCGGATCAGAGGACGCTCGGTTCTCAAGTCAGCTGAAGCCATCCCCGGTAATGGCGTACAGCTTGCCGTGGAGGTCACGGTTGAAATCGAAGAAGCGCCTAAACCTGCGTGCGTGTCGGAGTTCATCGTTCGATATTTCTTCTGATGAAGCAGTCAGTGGGGCTATTCGAAATATGAATAAGCTGTATGCATGATCAACATTATTCAGATAACAAGCCGATAGTTAGCATTCCACGAATATCAAACCCTCATACGAATTGGAGACATCAATGAGCAAGCCTAAGGTCATCATCACGATTGCGCCCACCGGAGGGATGGCAAACAAAAAACAAAACCCGAATTTGCCAACACAACCGAAGGAAATTGCAGACGACACGTACCGTTGCTACAACGCAGGCGCGTCGGTTGTTGCTGTGCATGCTCGTCGTGCCGATGACGAAGCAACCTGCGATGCCGCTGTCTACACATCGATCAACAGATTGATTCGCGACAAGTGCGACATCATTCTCAACAACTCCACAGGCGGCGGCATCAACGGCGACATGGTCCATCCGGTTGGGAATAGCGAATATTGGGAAATTCGCTGGGAAGAGCGCCTGAAAGGCATGGAGGGAGAGGGTGTTGAGATGTGCACGCTGGATGCACAGACGGTGGTGGCCAGTTTTGGCGGCAAAGAAATATTCGTTGCTACAACCCCCACCCGGATACGCACGCTTGCCAAGATGATGAAGGACCGGGGTATCAAGCCTGAATGGGAGGTGTTTGGTCTTTCTGACATCGTCCAGGACGTTAGCAAGGCCATAGCTGAAGGCTACGACGATGAACCTTACTTCATCAATCTCGTGTTGGGTGTGAATGCTTTCCAAGGGGCGCTCCCTTACACGCCCAAAATCTTGCAGACCATGGTTGATCATCTGCCGAAAAAGACAGTTTTCAACGTCAGCGCAATTGGTTCTGCGCAATTGCCTGCAGCAGTCAATTCCTTGTTGCTCGGCGGCCATGTACGTGTTGGTCTTGAAGATAATCTGTACTACGAACAAGGTGTGCTCGCCACGAATGTGCAACTCGTAGAGCGTCTGGTGCGTATCGTGCGGGAACTGGGATATGAACCAGCGACTCCTGAAGAGGCTCGTCAAATCATGGGCCTGCGCCCTCTGCGCAAGTGAGGTGCCAAATGGCAAAAGCCAATTGCATGAAGCCCAGTCAGATTCGGAAGATTGCGGTGATCGGTACCGGCTCTGTTGGGGCCAGTTGGGCAAGCTTGTTCTTGGCCAAAGGGATTCGGGTTCAAGCATTCGACAAACATCCTGATGCCAGGCAAAAAGCTGAAGCATTTGTGCGTGGTGCATGGAATGCATTACGCGAGTTAGGGGTTACAGATCGTGTTGAGCCTGACTTTGGGCTATTGAGCTTTTCCAGCTCCATCAATGATGCAGTCCTGGGTGTGGATTTGGTGCAGGAAAACGTATACGAAGACTTGGACTTGAAGCGCGAGGTTCTCAAGGAGATTGAGTCTGGTATTGCCGATGAAACGCTGATCATTTCCAGCACAGGAGGCATCCCTCCCACTCAGCTTCAGCAGGGATGCAAGAACCCCGCCCGTTTTGTGGTCGTTCACCCATTCAATCCCTCTCACCTCATTCCGTTGGTGGAAGTGGTTGATGGCATGGAAACAGCACCAGAGGTTGTGGCATGGGCGATGGATTTCGTCAGGTACCTCAACAAAGAGCCAGTGCACGTGAAACTGGAAACAAGTGGTCACTTAACAAACCGCCTGCAGTTTGCCTTGGTCAAAGAAGCGGTGGCGTGTTTGGTTGAAGGTGTTGCTTCGGCAGCCGATATTGACCGCGCCGTTCGCTATGGCTTAGCGCCTCGCTGGATGTTGATGGGCAGCTTGCTGACTCTTCACCTTGCTGGTGGCAAAGGAGGTATGAAGGGGATTCTTGATCACGCGGGGCAAGCCATCGAATCTTGGTGGACGCCAAGGCTGGTGCCCAAGGTTGATGAAAAACTCATTGAAATGCTCTCCCGGGTCAGCTCGGAAGTGGCGGATCAACAGGACGTTCAAGAATGGATCAAGTGGCGTGATGAGCAATTGGTCAATGTTCTGAAGCTGCAGTCTCAATCCAAAGCCACGCAGCCAAAACAATAAAGGAAATCCCATGTTGAAAGAATGGATCGACAGCATGCCGGAATGCTTGGCTGTGGAAATGAAGGGGAGCGTAGCTGTCCTGACGCTCAATCGCCCAGAAAAGCGCAATGCACTGAGTGACGCATTGGTACTGGGTTTGCAACATTTCTTTGACAGCATTCCCCAAGAAGTTCAAGCAGTTGTCATGAAAGGGGCCGGGGACAATTTTTGCGCTGGATTGGATCTCAATGAGCTTCAAGAGACAAATATCACTCAAAGCTTTCATACGTCCAAAATTGGTCAGCGGCTGAACGACACCGTTCAATTCAGCCGGGTCCCTGTGATCTCGGTGCTCAAGGGAGCCGTGATCGGGGGAGGCCTGGAGCTTGCCGCCGCCACACATGTTCGAGTCGCGGAGCCATCTGCCTATTACGCACTCCCGGAAGGTACGCGCGGAATCTTTCTCGGCTCGGGTGGTTCCGTCAGGCTACCTCGAATCATTGGTGCGTCAGCAGTAATTGAGATGATGCTGACAGGTCACGTGCTTGACGCACAGGAGGCACACCATCGCATGAAGCTTTCGCACTATCTGGTGGAAGAAAACCAGGGATTTGAGAAAGCTTTGCAACTGGCCGAGAAGATTACAAAAAACGCGCCTCTCGCAAATTTTGCGGTGATTCAGGCCATTCCACGGATTGTTGAACAAGACCCGGCTGGAGGGCTGTTCACCGAAATGCTGATGGTTGGCATTGCCCAAGATGATGATGAAGCGAAGCGTCGATTGGCCGATTTCCTTTTGAGAAAACAGGGCAAGGTGAGCAAGGCATGAGTATTCCCGCTTCAGCCACCACCATTGGCGATGTATTTCGTCACTGGGCGAAAGCAACCCCTGCAAAGATAGCCCTCAAGACATTGCATGGGGTGAATCAATCATTTGCACAGTTGAATGAGAACATCAATCGATTGACCAACAGCCTGTTGGCGCTGGGGGTGCGAAAAGGTGACCGCGTAGCAATACTCTCGCGTAACAGTGAGCACTACATAGAAACCTACGGCCTGGCCAAAGCCGGTCTGGTGGTGGTCCCACTCAATTGGCGGCTTCAACCAGAAGAACTGGTGCGCTTGATTGATCACAGCGCTGCGGTTGCCGTACTGGTTGAAGAGCACTTTGAGGAAGCAGGGAAACTTCTGCATTCCATGTCTTCAGGTGTCAATCATTGGATCCGCATTGGGGAGGCTAAAGACGGATGGCTCTCCTATCAGGAACTTCTGAGGTCCGGATCACCTGAGGATGTGGACATTGCAGTCAGTGAAAAGGATCCACTTTGCATCATTTACACCAGTGGCACCACAGGACTGCCCAAAGGGGTATCGATTAGTCATGCTGGTGCGCTTTGCAATGCGCGTGTGGCCGCTGATGAAATGTTGCAGATGGTTCACGAGGACGTCACCCTCGCGGTGATGCCCATGTTCCATGTGGGGGGCATGTGGTACCACTGCTTTCCGAGCATCGCCTCTGGCTGCAGCACGCTGATTCTCAACGAGTTCAACCCAGCTGCGGTGCTGAAAGCCCTGGTTGACTATCGCATCAGCAATGTTCATCTGGTGCCGACCATGATTGCTGCGCTGATCAAGCAGCCCGAAGCAAAATCGATTGACCTCAGCCATGTTCGATTGATTTTCTATGCGGCATCGTCTATGCCTCCAACCCTGCTGAAAGAAGCCATGCAAGTCTTCTCAAGCTGTGGATTCGCACAAGCTTATGGATCGACAGAGGGTGGCGTCGTGACAGTGTTGGATCCGGAAGCCCATCTAAGAGCCAAGACTGCTTTGGGTGAGCATTTGCTTGGATCCTGCGGTCGACCCATGCGTGATCGCGCTGTACGCATTGTGGATGACGATGAACGCAGAGTTTCCTTTGGTTCGGTTGGTGAAATCGAAGTCAGGAGCCCGGGTTTGATGAGTGGCTACTGGAATGACGAAGTGAAAACACGTCAGGCGGTGCATGGTGGCTGGTTAAAAACGGGTGACATGGGTTATTTCGATGGTGAAGGATTTCTCTACATCGTTGATCGTCGCAACGACATGATCGTCACAGGCGGAGAAAACGTATTTCCTACCGAAGTTGAAGCTGTCTTGTATGAGGACGCAGACATCCAGGAAGTCGCGGTTTTTGGAATCCCAGATCCGAAATGGGTCGAAACCGTGGTTGCTGCCGTAGTCCTCAAAGCAGGCTCGCGGGTATCAGGCGAGGAGATTCAAAAGCGTTTGAAAGCAAAGATCGCTTCCTACAAATGCCCCAAAGACATCTACATCGTGGAACAACTGCCCAAGAGTGCAGTCGGCAAAGTTCTGCGAAAGGACCTGAAGAGCAAATTCGCACCTAGTGGAGCAACTGCCAAATGATTTTTGAAACAGAAGAAACCCGAGAGTATCGCCACCACTTGGCGCGTTGGGTAGATGAGAGACTGAAACCAAGGGCGGAAGAGTTGGATCACTCTGGAGAGTTCTCATTTGACCTGTTCCGCGAAATCGGCGAACTAGGTTACCTGGGGACCATGTATTCAGAAGACGCCGGTGGCAGCGGTCTACAACAACCCTACACATGCTTCACCATTCTGTGTGAGGAACTGGCTAGAGCCTCGGTGGGATTTGCGGCCGGTGTGTGTATGCAGGGCTCGACAGCCACACATACCCTTCATGCTTGGGGCGATGAGGAGGTGAAGTCGAACTACTTTTTGCCTGCTTTGCGGGGGGAAAAGGTTGGGGCATTTGCCATCACCGAGCCTAATGCCGGTTCTGATGCGGCTTCGCTTCGAACCAAAGCCACGAAGACCGATGGTGGGTGGTTGCTCAACGGAACCAAGGTATTCACCACCAATGGGACTGTTGCGGACTTCATCACTGTGGTGGCTACAACCGATCCGACTCTGAAGGCTAAGGGGCTGGAACTCTTCTTGGTGGATACCAGGACAACGGGGTTCTCCGTTGGTCGGAAATTGGACAAGTTTGCTGTCCATTGCTCGGACACGGCTGAACTCGTCTTCGAGAACGTTTTCGTGCCGGACAACCGCCGATTGAACAATGGCTCTGGGAGTTCGTTCCTCAATGCTTATCAAGCTTTGACGGTGGATCGGATTTTCACGGCTGCACTTGCTATCGGGGTTGGGCGGGCTGCCTATGACGCCTCACTCAAGTACATCCAGGAACGTCAACAGTTTGGAAAGCCGGTTGGACAGTTCCAAGCGGTCCAGTTTCGGCAAGTTGAGATGCTGGCCAAGCTGGAGTCAGCAAGTTTGTACACCTATCAAGCAGCGTTGCTTGCGGATCAATCAAAAGACATCACGCGTGAGGCAGCACTGGCCAAGATCATTGCCGCTGAAAACTGCAATGAAGTCTGCCACATGGCAATGCAGAACTATGGGGGCTGGGGGTTGATGAATGAATTCCCAGTTCAGAGATTCCTAAGGGATTCTTATTTTCCGATGGTGGGTGGTGGTACCGGCGACATCATGCGAATGATCGTTGCCCGACAAATGGGTCTGTGAAAAGACGAATTTCAATTTTCAACAAGGAGACATCATGATACGTAAATCGCTTATTGCAGTAGCTTTGGCCTCACTGGTCGGAGTGAGTGCATATGCACAGGTTAAGGTGGGCATCATCACCGGGGCCACTGGTCCTGGGGCTTCACTGGGAATTCCTTATAAAAATACCTTTACGGTTTTGCCGAAAACTCTCGGTGGCGAATCGGTGCAGTACATCATCATGGATGATGCAACTGATCCGACCAACGCTGTCAAACATGCTCGTAAACTCATCAGTGAAGACAAGGTCGATCTGATCATCGGTTCTAGTAGCGTTCCTGCTGCTACTTCGATCACTGATGTATCTGCCGAGCTCAAAACACCTCAAATCGCGCTTTCGCCTGTGGGGCCTGCGGCATCTAAAAATCCGTGGGTTTTCACGATTCCTCAGCCAGCCGCCATCATGATGGGGGCAGTTGCTGACCACATGAAGGCACACAATGTCAAGAATGTGGCTTACATCGGCTTTTCGGATGCATGGGGTGACCTGGTTCTCAATGGCTTGAAGACTCATGCCGATTCTGCTGGCATCAAAATCGTCGCAGAAGAGCGTTATGGCCGTAACGACACATCCGTGGCCGGTCAGATCCTCAAAATCATCGCTACGAATCCTGATGCTGTCGTTGTGGGTGGATCCGGAACCCCTGGTGCTTTGCCGCATGTGACATTGGCTGAGCGTGGCTACAAGGGTAAGGTCTATCACAACCACGGCGTGATCAACAAGGATTTCTTGCGTGTTGGTGGCAAGAACATTGAGGGTGGTTTTGCTCCTACAGGTCCTGTCATGGTTGCAGAGCAATTGCCTGACAGCAACCCAACCAAAAAGCCCTCGCTAGACTTCACAAAAGCTTATGAAGCTGCTTTTGGAGCAGGAACTCGTAATGCATTCGCGGCGTATTCGTATGACGCCTACTTGCTTGCCAACAGCGCAGTGGCGGAGGCAGCCAAAAAAGCTAAGGCAGGAACTCCCGAGTTTCGTCAGGCCTTGCGTGACGCGCTCGAGCGAACCAAAAACGTCAACGGTACACACGCCGTCTACAACATGAGCGCGACAGATCACGCAGGTGTTGACTCCCGTGCGCGTGTCTTGGTGGTGATCGAAAACGGTGACTGGAAACTGGTCAAGTAATTGATCTTCGGTCAGCAGAGCGGGGCGCGTGTGCCCCGCTTTTTATAAAGGCTGAGACAGATATGGATCTCACTATTGCAGCATTACTTACTCAAGATGGTGTCATCACGGGAGCGGTTTATGCGCTGCTTGCCATGGGCATTGTTTTGGTTTTTTCTGTCACCCGGGTAATCTTTGTCCCTCAGGGTGACTACGTAGCATATGCCGCACTTACCATGGCCGCGATGCAAGCCGGTAAGACTCCAGGAGTCATTTGGCTGTTACTTATCCTATCTGCCATCGCCAGCATCATGGAAGTGTCCACGTTGCTCAAGGCTAAGACACCAGCGCGCATTCCTAAAGCACTGGCTAGTTATCTGGCAGTTCCCGCGCTCTTGTCAGGGATAACTTACGCTCTGACAACTGTTCAATTGCCTCTTTACTTCCAGGCTGGTTTGACATTGGCGCTGGTGACTTGCATGGGGCCCTTGCTCTATAGAGTCGCTTACAGGCCCGTCGCCAGTGCATCGGTCTTGGTGCTACTGATCATTTCAGTGGCCGTGCATTTGGCCATTACCGGTCTGGGATTGATTCTGTTTGGTGCTGAAGGTTCTCGCACCACTCCATACAGCGATGCCAGGTTTAGCCTTGGACCATTGCAAATCACTGGTCAATCCATCTGGGTAGTGGCTGCTACAGCAATCGCTATCGTGGCTTTGTACGTATTTTTCACACACACCGTCCGTGGAAAGGCGTTGCAGGCAACGGCTGTTAACCGTGTCGGATCACAGCTCATGGGTATCCGTTCTAACGAGGCTGGATCTCAAGCTTTTCTGCTCTCTGCATTGATTGGGGGCCTGTCTGGTTTGCTGATTGCGCCAATCACAACAATTTTTTACGACACCGGATTCCTGATCGGCCTGAAGGGATTTGTCGCGGCCATCGTGGGAGGCTTGTTCAGTTACCCCCTGGCAGCAGCTGGAGCTCTATTGGTGGGATTGATGGAGTCTTTCGCTTCATTTTGGGCAAGCGCCTTCAAAGAAGTTTTTGTTTTCACCCTGATCCTGCCGGTATTGCTCTGGAGGTCACTGCGTACCCATCATTCCGAGGAGGACGATGAATGATTCGGACTAAACATCTTTATGTGCTCTTCGCGGCACTGATTGCCGTGGCGCCATGGGTATTCCCGGAGTCCTTGATCACGATTGTCAATTACGCGGGGCTCTTTGGCTTGGTCAGCGTTGGACTTGTGCTTCTTACGGGAATAGGGGGCATGACGTCATTTGGTCAGGCTGCATTCGTCGGCGTTGGTGCATACACGAGTGCCTACTTGTGCACGGTGAGCCAGTGGACGCCTTGGATGACACTTCTTGTTGGGGTGGGCATAGCAGTTCTCATTGCACTCATCCTCGGCTCATTGACCTTGAAACTGGCTGGCCACTACCTGCCTTTGAGCACGATTGCCTGGGGTCTGAGTTTGTACTACTTGGCTGGAAACCTTCAGTTTCTGGGGGGGCACAGTGGCATCAGTGGAGTTCCCAGCATTCAGCTCTTCGGCTTTGTCATTGATTCAGGACGAAGTTTCACCTACTTTGTATGGGTAAGTGTCGGTCTGTCAATCTGGCTGGCCAGCAATCTTCTGAGTTCACGTGAAGGTCGCGCCATTCGATGTCTCAAAGGTGGGCGAACGATGGCTGCCGCTATGGGAGTTAACGTACCGTTGGTCAAACTCAAAGTGTTCGTGCTGGCCGCCGTCCTTGCATCCGTCTCCGGTTGGATGTACGTGCATTTCCAGCGATTCGTCAATCCGACGCCGTTTGGATTGAATTACGGTATTGAATATTTGTTCATGACCGTGCTTGGCGGGGCTGGATTTCTGCCTGGTGCAGTCTTAGGTTCCGGAATCATTACAGCCCTTCGTGAGTGGTTGGTGGAGTACTTGCCCGCGTTGGTTGGTCAGAGCGGTAACTATGAGACGATTGTTCTTGCAGTCCTGATCATTTTTATCCTCCATCGCGCGCCAGAAGGATTGTGGCCTCAGCTGATGAAGCTGCTAAGGATTGAGCCGCAGTCTGCATTCACCGAGTCTAAAACCAAAAGTACCAGTACTTTGGAAAGAAAAAGTGCTAACCATTTTGCGGGAGAGTCACTGCTCGTCCTGGAGCATGCAAGCAAGCGATTTGGTGGACTGTTGGCGGTTAATGACGTGAGTTTCAAGGTGAAAGCCGGAGAAATTCTCGGTTTGATTGGGCCTAACGGTGCAGGAAAAAGCACCACGTTCAATCTGTTATCCGGCGTCAATCCGGCCAGCACTGGACAGGTCACTTTTCTGGGGCAAGACATCACCAATATGGAGTCTTACCAGGTGGCATCGCTGGGGATGAGTCGGACCTTTCAGCATGTCCAGCTGTTACCCCATTTGACGGTCTTGGAAAACGTGGCCATCGGTGCGTATTTGCGATGTGGTGCGGGTTACCTCAAGTCAATGCTCCATATGGAGCGTGCTGAAGAAGGTCAAATCCTCAACGAATCCCTGCGGATGCTCAAGCGCGTTGGCCTGGAAAAGCACGCCTACACATTGGCTGGAAACCTTTCACTGGGTGATCAACGCATTCTTGAGATCGCTCGCGCGCTTTGCTCTGATCCCGTCTTGCTTCTTTTGGACGAGCCTGCTGCAGGCTTGCGCCTGAAAGAAAAAGAGGAACTTGCCAAATTGCTAGATCAATTACGCAAGGAAGGAATGGGTGTATTGCTTGTTGAACACGACATGGACTTCGTGATGGGCCTTGTTGATCGAATCGTGGTCATGGAATTCGGTGAAAAAATTGCAGAAGGGTCGCCACAAGAGATTCAAAGCAACCCAGTGGTTTTGGAAGCTTACCTTGGGAGTGCCGAATCATGAGTCAAAAAATAAATGAATCCAAGATCGTTCTGGACGTAAGAAACATTGACATCTCTTATGGCAATGTGAAAGTAGTTCAAGGTGTGAGTCTGCGCTTGGAATCGGGAAATATCACATCAGTTATTGGCCCCAACGGTGCAGGCAAAACAACATTGTTGAGCGCGATCATGGGATTACTGCCTTCGGAAGGGGATGTAGCGTATTTCGGAAAGTCCGTTACTGGCCTTGATGTGGAGAGTAGGGTGGAGCAGGGTTTACGACTCGTGCCGGAAAAGCGGGAATTGTTTTCGACCATGAGTGTGGAAGACAACCTCATCATGGGGGCGTATACGCTTTACCGAAATGGTTTCCGCAACTTGCGCGGTTCTCTGGAAGACGTCTACAACCGATTCCCGCGCTTGAAGGAGCGTCGCTCACAAATGGCGGGAACGCTGTCGGGTGGAGAGAGGGCAATGCTAGTCTTGGGGCGAGCTTTGATGGGTCAACCCAGGGTATTGCTGCTGGATGAACCGAGCTTGGGATTGGCACCATTGATCGTTCGCGAGATTTTTCGGATCGTGACTGACCTTAAAAATTCGGGGGTATCAATTCTGCTGGTTGAGCAAAACGCAAGAGCCGCATTGCAAGTCAGCAGTTATGGCTACGTGCTTGAAACTGGTCAGATTGCGCTAGAAGGGCCTGCTGAAGAGTTGGCAGACAACCCGGCGGTGATGGCCACTTATTTGGGTGGCCAGAAAAATAAAGCGTTGAAGAATCACTATGTCAAAAATTGTCGTTTATGAAGTCCAAGTGATGTTCGGAGATTGCGACCCAGCGGGGATCGTTTTTTTTCCAAACTTTCTCAAATGGATGGATGCCTCGTCTCACAATTTTTTTGTGAAGTGTGGGCTTCCACCATTTCGAGTCCTTGAACAAACACGCGGAATCATCGGTCACCCATTGCTGGAGATCAGTACGAAGTTTTCTCGTCCAGCCACGTACGGGGAAACTCTCCAAATTCACACCAGTGTCCAGGAGTGGAAAGAAAGAGTGTTTACCCACAAACACATCGTCAAGCGTGGTGAGGACGTCTTGTGTGAGGGGACTGAAACAAGAACCTTTGTCATCAAGCACCCCGATGATCCTTCTCGAATCAAGTCAATCGCAATTCCTAAGGATGTGATTGAGATTTGTAGCTAACCAATACATTTTTTAGACCAATATGCAAGAACTTGGAAGACTTGAAGACCTGCCGCAGAAATACCGAGACGACCTCAAGGCCTTGAACCTGGTGCCCTTGTGGCCGAGCCTGCGTGCCGTGCTGCCGCCCAAGGTGCCCACCCGCCAGACCCAGCCCACGCACTGGGCCTACAGTACCCTCAAGCCCCTGCTGCTGCAGGCGGGTGAGTTGACTCCGATTGAAAAAGCCGAGCGCCGCGTGCTGGTGCTGGCCAACCCCGGGCACGGCCTGGACAACATGAAGGCCAGCCCGGCTATCTACCTGGGCATGCAGCTGCTGCTGCCCGGCGAATGGGCCCCCAGCCACCGCCACACGCCCAATGCGGTGCGCATGATCGTCGAAGGCGAAGGTGCCTACACCACGGTGGACGGCGAAAAATGCCCGATGAGCCGTGGCGACCTGATCCTGACACCCACTGGTCTCTGGCACGAGCACGGCCACGACGGCCAGGACCCTGTGGTCTGGCTCGATGTGCTGGACCTCCCCCTGGTGTATTACATGGAGGCCAGTTACCACATCAACGGTGACCGCCAGACGGTCAAGACCGGTCAGGGCGACCGTCAGAACACGCGCGCTGGCGTGGCTCCCACACGAATGTTTGAGCGCAACAGCAAGGCTTACCCCATGCTGCGCTATCCATGGGCCGACACCAAGGCTGCACTGCAGCTCTTGGATAGCGACGATTCAGCGCAGGAATGCGTGCAGGTCACCTACATCAACCCCGAAACCGGGGGAGATGCCGAAAACATCCTGGGCTTTTATGCCCTGATGCTGCGCCCGGGCCAGAGCCTACGCCTGCCCGCACGCTCGCCCGCCCAGGTCTTTCACGTCATCGAAGGTCAGGTGCAAGCTACCATCGTCGACAAGACCTTCAACATGCTGGAAGCCGACACCTCCTGCGCCCCGGGCTACGAGGCCGTGACGCTCAAGAACCTGCGCACCGACCAGCCCTCCTTTGTCTTCATCGCCGATGAATCGCCCCTGCACCGCAAGCTGGGCGTTTACGAGAACCGCGGATAAACCCCATGACTTCCTACCTTTTTTCTCCTCCCGCCGTCCAGTCCCTGCCCATCCGGGGTAAAACCGAACGCTTCCCGATTAACCGCATCTTCTGCGTGGGCCGCAACTACCACGCGCACGCCGTCGAGATGGGTCGCCCGGTCGACAAGAGCGTCGAACAGGCCTTCTACTTCACCAAGTCGCCGCAAACCCTGGTGGAAAGCGGTGCTACCGTGGCCTATCCGCCTCGCACGAACAACTACCACTTCGAGATGGAACTGGTGCTGGCAATCGGCAAGAGCGGCTTCCGTGTCAGCGAAGCCAACGCGCATGAGCTGGTGTACGGCTACGCGGTCGGCCTAGACATGACCCGCCGTGACCTGCAGCTGGTGGCCCGCGACAAAGGCCGCCCCTGGGACACCGGCAAGGACATCGAGCAAGGCTCGGTCTGCTCCGAGATCGTGCCGATGCCCGGTGTCGTAATCGATCAGGGCGCCATTGCCCTCGAAGTCAACGGCCAGACCAAGCAGTCGTCCAATGTGGACAAGCTGATCTGGAACATCCGCGAGATCATTGCCGACCTTTCCACCTACTACCACCTGCAGCCTGGCGACCTGATCTACACCGGCACGCCAGAAGGCGTGGGTGCCGTGGTGGCTGGCGATAAGATCACCGGTCATGTTGAAGGCGTGGCCGAAATTGCTCTGACCATCGGTGCACCTGAGTGAGCGACATGAAGCTCTATAACTTTTGGCGTAGCGGGACTTCTCACCGCACGCGCATCGCTCTTAACCTAAAGGGACTGTCTACAGATTACGTTGCGGTGCACTTGGCCAAGGAAGAGCACCTCCAGGATGCCTTCAAGACCGTCAATCCGCAACAGCTGGTTCCTGCGCTGGACACGGGTAGCGAAGTGCTTATTCAGTCGCCTGCCATCATCGAATGGCTTGAAGAAAAGTACCCCAGCCCGGCCTTGCTGCCGCGCGACCCTCAACGCCGCGCCCAGGTGCGTGCACTGGCGGCCATCGTGGGCTGTGACATTCACCCGGTCAACAACCGCCGTATCCTTGAATACCTGCGCCACACTTTTGGTGCCAACGACGATGCCATCAATGCCTGGAGCGGAACCTGGATCAGTGCCGGCTTTGATGCCTATGAATCGCTGCTGGCGGCTGACACCCACCGAGGCCGGTTTAGTTACGGCGATTCCCCTACCATTGCCGACTGCTATTTGATCCCGCAGATAGAAAGCGCACGCCGCTTCAAGGTGGAGCTGTCGAAATGGCCACTCATCGGAGCGGTTGAAATGGCCTGTATGGAAATTGATGCTTTCCAGAAAGCCTCTCCAGACAGGCAACCTGATGCCTCTAAATAGGGGATGAAAGACAAGTTGGTTGGTCTATGAGTAATGACGACTAAGACTGTTTGCAACTATCGCGTTTGCTTAGAAAGGCAAGATTTTTCACGAATAATTCGTTCATCCTGTCAAAATATTGATTTCTGCAAACCAAGGAGATTTGGGTGAACAAGAGTGAATTGATTGAAGCGATCGCCAAGGAAACTGAACTGTCCAAAGCAGCTGCTGGTCGTGCGCTGGAGGCGGTTATTTCGACCATTGTCAAGACGGTAGCAAAAAAGCAAGATGTTCAGCTGATCGGATTTGGCACATTCAAAGCTGCAAAACGTGCTGCACGCACCGGCAAGAACCCTCGTACTGGTGAGAAGCTGAAAATCGCAGCGGCCACTGTTCCCAAGTTCTCGGCAGGTGCAGGCTTCAAGGCTGCAGTCAACAAGAAGAAGTGATTTAAAGATACGGCCTTCGGGTCGTTTTCTTTTGGAGCCATCCCTTCAAGCCCGGAGTCGCACATGTCCACATTTGCCAATCAACTCAAATCGGAAATCAGCCGCCTCGCCAAGAAAGAGGTCCGTGCTGAGATCCTGGCCCTTAAAAAGGCCTCTAGACCTCGTTCCATGGGTGATGTGACGGGTGAAGATGGTCGTACTGGACGTCGTCGTAATGACGGCATAGGGCGCGGATGTTGGCCAATGGAGGTTCACGAGGCTCCTGGACAAGTTGTCTTTGTGCCCATCGGCGGAGATGGATTCTTCGATATTCCTCACTCAGCCATTCAGGCTGAAGGAATTGAGAATTTGCGATTAGCAGGGCGTGTGATGGGGGCTGATCGTCAAGCCTACGGGTCAACACGGGTTATGGGAACAGCCTTTGCCAGTGGACAAGCAGCGGGTGTTTCAGCTGCTCTGCAAGCCGCATTGGGAAACATTCCAGATGCTGGTGAGGTGCGTCGAGTCTTGATGTCTCAAGACGCAATTGTTTAATCAGTTCCACGATTGATTTAAAAATCGCTCTTCAGGCTTTTCTCCGCTCATTTGACCGGCAGCAGTCGGTCATGAGCGGTTAACCTTGGGCATCATCGACAGGAGTCATTCGCAGTCCATATTGTCCCTTTGCAGTTATTTGCTTTGTGTGAAGCACGGTTGCTTTTGCTGTCACCGGCGTCTTGCCCGTTGAAACTTGTCATTGGCAACTTCCCCACGAAGTTGATCTAGAACCCATTGAGGTCGGTCCGTGCACGCCAAATCGTCGGGACGATTTTTCATGCTCTCGATGGCCAAGAGCAGTTGGGTCTTGTTTTTGGCCAATCGCTCTTGCAGTCGTTCGATCTCATTGACCTTGTTTTGCAAGCTTTCTAACAACGCGTCATGCTGCCAATTAGACCGGGAATCAGGTAACAGACTGCGAATTTCATCCAAGGCGAAACCCGCGCTTTGGGCGGTTGAAATGATCTCCAACATCCACAGAGCTTCTGGCCCATATTCCCGGTACCCGTTCTCTTGCCGTTGAATGGTATTGAGCAAACCGCTCTTTTCGTAAAAACGGATACGAGAGGTTGCCAGACCAGTGCGTTTGGCCAATTCGCCGATTTTCATTGGATACCTAAATCGATGCTTGACATTGAAGTTAACTTTAACGTTAAAGTTGCCGCATAGTAAATCATTTCAGGAGCTCTTTGCATGCAAACCATTTTGGGCGCAACCGGCCAGATCGCCGTGGAGTTGGTCCGTGAACTGCACCGGTCGCACACCAGAGATCTGCGGCTGGTGAGTCGGAATCCTCGAAAGATCCACGAGACCGATGCCGCAGTACCCGCCAACTTGCTCGATCCCGTGCAGACGCTCCAAGCGGTCGAGGGTAGCAGCATCGTGTATTTCACGGCGGGCTTGCCACCGGACACAACGCTCTGGGCGTCGCAATTCCCGGTCATGTTGAAGAATGCTTTGGATGCCAGCCGTGCGGTCGGGGCCAAGTTCGTTTATTTCGACAACACGTACATGTATCCGCAGGATGACCGACTCCTGACCGAGGAAACACCGTTCGCACCTGTTGGCACAAAGGGCAAGGTGCGCGCAGCGATGGCCAACACCGTACTGGAAGAAATGGCACGTGGCGATATCCCTGTCCTCATCGGTCGAGCACCGGAGTTCTATGGCCCCGGCAAGACCCAAAGCATCACCAACACGCTGATCATCGACAACATCCGTGCAGGGAAAATACCTCGTGTGCCCGTTCGCGACGATGCGCTTCGCACCTTGATTTGGACACCCGACGCGAGCCGAGCGCTCGCCGCATTGGGCAATACTCCAGATGCCTATGGGCAAACCTGGCACCTGCCTTGCGATGACGAACGCCTGACCTACCAGCAGTTTGTCGCACTGGCGTCCGAGGTCTGGGGACAAAAGCTTTCCTACAAAGTGCTTGGCAAATGGATGCTCACAGCAGCTGGACTCGCATCCAAACAGGTGCGTGAACTTCGCGAGCTGTTGCCAAGATACGGGCAGGACAACCTTTTTGATTCCTCAAAGTTCAAGCAGCGCTTTCCCGAGTTCCAGGTGACTCATTACCGTCAAGGTCTGGAACTGATTCGCGATGAGTTTCGCAATAACGTGGTCTGAAAGAAGGTGAAGCGCATGCCCCATCGCATCTGTATTTCGTGAAGTCCTGATTTCCGAACGACTGCTTCACTGAACTCCCAAAGACCGTGTTGGGGCGGATAGTGACAGTGAGCCCTGAGTGACTCAGTCCGACCCAAAGCAGCAGGTCGTAGCCTGGAACTAGGAGCCCGAAACCTGACGCTACGGGCCTGACGCTGTCGACTTGCTATCGGGCCCGCCTTTCCCATTCAGCTATGCGTCTCTTTTTGGCTTCGAAGGCATCGATAGGTCCTTGCTCCACTTTAATGAGTTCGTGAAAACCGGAATGCAAATTTCGCGCGATCTTTACGAGCGAGTTAAGGAGAGCATGGCCTCCATCCTGCGATTCTCGGATAACTTGCTTAAGCCGCACGCTCGTATCACCGCTGTCATCCAGATACTTCTGATCTACCTCGCCCCCATTGTGTTCGTAAATGTGGCGTCGGAAAAACATCAAGCTTGTCTGCGAGACTTCTACGTCCTTCATGCCCTCACAGATATCAATGTCGAACCACGCGTTGAAGGTTCGCTGCACTTCCCTGAGGTCGTGAAATCTCTGCTTTGTCAGTCGGTTTGCGCGGCGTTCTGTCATCGGCACATGTTCTGAAAGCTGCTTGGCGTATTGCGCGACGAAACTGTCGAATGCTGCTACTGCGTCCCGAACACAATCCTGCGGTGGAGCGGCGGCGTTCAAGCGCTCGCGGATCGCCTTCACTGTCACCTTTTCGAACTCCATCAAATCGTTTCGAGTGCCGCACAGCGAGCAATATCCAAAGCGACCCAAAATGTCATTGAACTCCTCGCAAGCTGAGCACTGGAACTTGTGCTGCTGGCTCTCCTCCGAAACATAGAAGAATGGTCTTTCCTCTGGCTTAAGCTCTGCAGCGTCTGCAACCTCGTCCATATCGATTACGACTTCACCATTTTCAACGTCTGCTATTGCACTGGTGAGCACGTTGCAGTAATGAACAATGAAGTCTCTCTGCGCTCTAGACAGAAATTCATACCCCTCACCGTGTGCGTTGCAGTATGGACACATATTGGGCCAAGGGCCGCTGCGCCAGTAGCCGTCACATTGCGGGCAATGATGTCCAAACTTTCCATGGCTGTCAGACTGAATCATCACCGGATAGCAACCCGGGAACGGCGGTGGATTCCAAGCTTGACCGATGCCGCCGAGATTGATTGATGAAACTGGAACGCCCTGAGGGATGGCGTAGACCGCAATCATGGTCATCGGAACCGGGCGCGAACTCGCAACCCCGATTTGATAGCTGTGACGCCCCTGCTCATCGGTCTTGATCGTGAAAGTAATCTTGCCCCCGGAATGGGCGATCTCGCGAAAATCTTGGTCCATGCCAAAAGTATGACCGAAAAGAAAACAGCGGTTGCAGTAGTTGGTCAAGCCAACTGATGTGCAGACTCCAACCCGCTTGTGTCTGCGAGTCGATCTGTGCGGCTACACATTACCCGAAAGCTGTCCGTCTCGTACAGCCGCTTGTGGCCGATAGCAGGCAGCCTGCATGCGTAGCAAAGTAAATGACGGCTCACGCAGCAGGCCAGTATTTGAAAGAGATTTCTGAAATGTTTGTCCTGGCTAGGTAGCATTACCTGAGTTTGTAATTGGCTGGTGAAAACTGCTCCTGCCACAGATCGGGTAGCGCATTGCGAGTGAACCACAGCATGCTGACCTCCTGTGGTTGCCTTCCTTCCAGAATGTCCATTACCAAAGATGGGTCCAGCAACGTCAGCCGCAGAAGTTCATTGACTGTGCTCGGGTCAAGCTCCTCCAGTTGAGCAATTTCTGAGCCGCTGCGGACCTCACCAGCATCCAGCAGTCGCTGCCAGTAGTGGGCCCGAGCGAGTCCCTGGAACAGGGCAATTTGGCTGCTCTTGTCCATGCACTCGCCTCTCAAATGACCTTCCGCCGTATCGGGTGCCATCACAACTGTTTTGATGCCTGGACGGCGCTTGAGCTTGAAGGGGGTGCGCGTGGTGATCCGAAAGGTGTCGTCGCTCGTAATGTCGCGGACGGTCATGTCGCTCATGCGGGCATCTCCAGTTCCAGTAACTCTGCGCCCGGCGTTTTGGGCTTCATGGTCTCCAGCAGAGGGATCCAGTTATCTGTGCGCCAACTGACCTCTACCGTATCGTCCTCATGGAGCGTGATCCGTTCCACCAGGCTTCGGATGATGTGGCTTTTCACCTCATCAAAGTAGTTGTCCCAAATCTTCGCAGTGCGCTGCAAGATAAGCACGACCGCCTGCGGTTCTGGAATGCCAGGGTTGATGGACTGGATACGGTGCCAGTATTGGGTGAGCATCGTGCCCGAGCGCAGGAAATCAAGCACCTGCTTGGTCACCTCTTGTTCGATGGGTTCAGCTGGTTGATTCGGAATGCTGCTCTGGCTGGCACCTTCGTGCATCTTCTTGTTGTGCACGTAGTATCGATAGACCTTGCCTGACTTTTTTTGTGTCGCCATTGGCAAGTACAGGTCACCGCCGGGGCTGTAAATCAGACCACGCAACAGGAACTCGGTGCGCGCCTTCATGGCCCATGTGGCCTGGCTCTTGGCCTCGCTGGTGCGTGCCATCATCTCTTGCACGCAGTCCCATTTGGCCTGGTCAATCAAGGGCTGGTGGGCCCCAGCGTAGAACTGCCCCTTGTGCGAAATCATGCCCAGGTACAGCCGGTTTTTCAGGATCTTGTGGAGTGATTGCTTGCAGAAATGCCGACCTGATTTCGTCAAGCGGTTCTGCTCCTTCATTTGCTGGACCATGAATGTGGTGGAGCCCGTGCTCACATAGGTGTCAAAGATCCAGTTCACGGTTTCCGACTCTTGCGGATCAATCAGCAGTTGACGGTCCTCAACCCGATAGCCAAGCGGCACAACACCTCCCATCCACATGCCTTTGCGCTTGGAGGCGGCAATCTTGTCGCGGATGCGCTCGCCGGTTACTTCGCGCTCGAACTGAGCAAACGACAGCAGCATATTGAGCATCAGGCGACCGGTTGATGTGGCCGAGTTGATCTGCTGGGTCACCGAGCTGAAGCTGACTTGGTGCTTGTCAAACACTTCAACCATCTTGGCGAAGTCAGCCAGGGAGCGTGAGAGACGGTCGATCTTGTAGACCACCACCATGTCCACCTTGCCAGCCTTGATATCAGCCATCAAACGCTTGAGACCCGGGCGCTCCATGTTCCCGCCCGAGTAGCCCGGGTCCTCGTAGGTGTCTTGCACAGGGACCCAGCCCTCGTTGCGCTGAC
>JACCDQ010108446.1_pt1 | contig 24336 bp, 25 predicted proteins | sample 7446031 | NCBI WGS metagenome assembly JACCDQ01 (sample SAMN15323442, study PRJNA562643) | freshwater metagenome | isolation source: river surface water | place: USA:Blue River Watershed | collected 2017-08-17 | reverse complement strand
TTTTGGTTAAAAGTTCTTAACTCCCTTTTTTAAAGATTATCTTAAATTTATTTAGCGTTGAGGGCAAAACCATGACGACACTTGTCAAACCCCAATTAACCTTTAATCGCTTTTTGGCCCAATGTCCTGAAGAAGGTCGTTTTGAATTGATCAATGGAGAAATCGTTGAAATGGTCAACACTCGACAACACATAGATATTGCGGATCTGATCACTAAGAAGATCGATCTAGAAATTGACCGGCTAAGTTTGAATTGGGTAGTTAAGCAAAATGTGGCTATTAAAACGATTAATAAAAAAGGCATGGAGCAGGGGCGCATTCCTGATGTTAGTGTCATTAATCGTACTCTGTGGCGTTCCGATCCCTCGGATTACGGAGCCTTAAGGGAACCGATTCAAATGGCCGTTGAAGTCGTTTCCACCAACTGGGAAAATGATTATCTTGACAAACTTGATGAATATGAACGTCTAGGAATTAAAGAATATTGGATTGTGGATTATTTGGCGATCGCCAGCCGTGATTTAATTGGAGATCCCAAATTTTCTACCCTTTCTATCTATACCCTTCAAGAAACGGGTCACTATGAACAGCAACAGTTTCAAGGGGAACAGCCGTTAAAGTCGTTAACCTTTCCAGAATTAGTCATTACACCTAATCAAATCTTTTTAGGAATTTAATCTCAAAGCCTTTAGGAAAATTTCGGTTTTTCTCAGGAGGCAAAATTCTGAGTCAATGAAAACACTAATAGGGGGTAAATTATGGCAGTTTATTATCTCGAATATGTAGCCCCAGAAGAACACCATCATAAATTCTATGAACTGAGGGTAGAAGAGCAAACCGTTAAGATTCGTTTTGGCAGAATTGGCACAGAAGGCACACAGCAAATTAAAGAATATCCTTCCCCAGAAATTGCTCAGAAAGAAGCCCATAAGAAGCTGAAAGAAAAACAAAAAAAAGGCTATCAATTAATGGATTATCCGATTGCTCCAGAAGTTTCACCGGAAACCGTTACTGTTACCAATTCCCCTGTAAATATTCCTAAAAAAGCGGTTACTCAAACCCAGACAACCCGGACATCCTCCAAAGTCAAACCCCAATCGAAAACGTCTTCTATTAAGCCTCTTTCATTTCCCCTAGAACCGTTTTTGGCTCCCTTACGGTGGAAATTTGCTTCAGGATTTTCGAGTTTTGGGTTAGCTGTTGAGCAGGAAAATTGTTGGTTAGGGAATGAAAAAGGCCGGGTCTTAAAATTGGATCAAAAAGGAGAAGTTTTAGAGCAATATCAATTACCTCGTGCGGTGAAAAGTATCGTGACCGATGGTATTTGGGTGTATGTCGGTTGTGATAATGGGGTGATCTATGATATGACGGGAAAAATGCCCTACGTTGCCTATGAAATTGAGTCGGCGGCGGATATTTTTGGCTTGGCGATCGCTGAGGGAATGTTAGGGGTTTCCGATGCCCAGGGAGGCTTAACGAAAATTGATCCAGAGGGAGATGTTCTTTGGCAACGTTTAAGTGCAGGTAAACAAGGTTGGATGATTTGTAGTGATGCCCAGGGCTTTTACCATGGCCACAGTAAGGGATTAACGATGTATGAATTTGACCAGGGGCGACAACTCTGGCAACAGCCGACGGTAGGAAAAGTGCTATTTGGGTGTCAAACGGAAGCATTTTTATATGTGGCGACCAGTGGCAAACAAGTTCAATGTTTTAGTAAAACGGGTGAGCTGATTAATCAGTATTTATGTGATGCGTCGGTTTATGCCTGTGCGGTAGATACGGCTCGCAACTTGGTTTTTGCCAGCGATAGTTCGGGGTTTATCTATGGATTTCAGGGGTCGGGTCAACGGCTATGGAAGGCTTCAACGAAATGTGGATCGGCGTTATCGTTACAGTTGGCCGAGTCAGGTCAAACCCAGCTTTATCTTGCAACCAATCAAGGAATTTTAGCCTGCATGGAAGTCAGCGATCGCGCTTTATTAGAAGCGGCAAAAGGTCAATTACCGGCCAGTTTTATGGTCGAAAATTCCCTAGCAACGGTTACTGCTCCCCGCCAGGATTTAGAAAAAATTCATCATGCAGAGACAGGGATTCTTTTAGAGTGTTTTCGCCAAGGGCAACGTTTACGGGTGCGGGTTTTATCGCCGGGCTATCATGCGGATTGGATGGTACAGTTTCCTCGCAATTTACGCCAGGAAAGCGATCGCTATCTTGTGGAATCTTTGCATGAATCGAGCCAGGGATTTTATCGCATCCAAGGAGACATTAAACGCTTAGTTTAGTAGAAATTCAAACGAAAGCTAACAAGCATTACCAAAAAGTTAACAGGAATTAAGGCTATGGAAAAAGAAACTTATCTACTGCATCGGGATGGTTTAGGACGCTTTCTCTTACAAAATACCGACACGGGCATTATTCAGGGACTCCTGTGGGCGGCGAGTCCGAAAGAAAATCCACGAGCTTTTTCCTATGATTATGGGAGTATTTGGTATCCCGATCAAATTGTGAATTTGGCAGAGTTTCCAGAATTTGCCGAGATGCCTTTTTTTACCATTGAATCTGGAGGATTGGCGACGGAATATTTCCGCGATGAGAAATGCCAAGAAATTTTGCCGATGGTGGGGACATTAGCTAAATTTTCGGGTTATTATGTTTACAGTAATCAATTTATTCCTCCCTCACCTTATTTAAACTGGCAATATACCTTTCCTAATCCAGAAGGTTCCTGGACAATGCCCATCTTTGGGTTATGGGTGAATAATCAAGGCTGTTGGTTGAGTAATCAAAGTGGTTGGATTTTTGTGGTTAATCACCAAGGGGAATTAATTCAACAATTTAAGCTGAAACATCCCACTCGTATTTTAGTGGAAGGATTTGCGGAACAGGATGATACGCCCCTCGTGAATTGTGAAGATGGCTTTATCTATGAATTAACGGGTAAGGTTCCCCAATCTCTCTATGCGTTGCGATCGCCGATTCCCTATCTCTATCGTCATGTTGTGGTGGCGATGAACAAATCAGAAAATTTATTATTTATTGCGGATTTGTATGGGCAATTATTTTGTGTGAATGAATCCTATGAAACCCAGTGGCAACTAGAAATGCCAGAGCATTGGCTCAGTTTCTTTTTAGAAGTTGATCACCAGTATCTTTACCAAGGTTATTATCAGGGTTTAATCGCTTACGAGAAATTAACGGGGACTTTAATTTGGGAAATTTTTACACCGGCTCCGGTAGTTTGTGGCGTAGTATTCAAAGAAAGCTTCCTGATTGGATGTAGCGATCGCCAGATTTATCAAGTCCATCAATCCGAGGGCAAACCCAAGTTAATCCCGCTTTTTCGCTGTTCAGGAATTCCCTATGAAATGATCACGGACATTGCCCAACCAAGATTACTCGTATCCGACAGTGATGGAAAAATTTATCATTGGGATTTCACTCGTCAACAACTGAATAGTATGATTCTTCCCAAGGGAGCCGTTCTCACGATGAAAATTTGGCATTCTTGGCTTTATGCAGGAACCAGTCTTGGCGATTTATTCTGTTTTGATCTTCAGGGTATATTTCCCATAGAATCTCCCAAACTGGTCAAAAAAAGATCAAAAAAATGATATTTTTTAGAATGAATCTTTTTGGTTGTTAATCTATGAACTCTCATCATTCCACCAGGGCGATCGCCCGCATTTTAGATGCCAATTTAGACCGAGCGCGAGAAGGATTAAGAATCATTGAAGAATGGTGTCGGTTTGGCTGGCAGGACGTTACCCTAGCGGCCACCTGTAAACAACTACGGCAGGAACTTGCTCGTTGGCATGAACCCGCGTTAAAAGCGGCCAGGGATACTCCCCAGGATGTCGGTACAGTTTTATCTCATCACCGGGAAGAACACCGTCAGAGTGTCGAACAATTATTACAGGTTAATTTGGGACGGGTACAGGAGGCTCTGCGGGTATTAGAAGAATACGGGAAACTTTATCGGGCTGAAATGGGAGCGAGTTTCAAGCAAATGCGTTATCAAGTTTATACCTTGGAAAGTCAAATTTTGTCCTATCAACGCCTAGAAAAACTCCGATCAGCCCCATTATACTTGGTGACATCTCCCTGTGAAAATTTATTAGAAATTGTCGAGGCCGCCTTAAAAGGAGGCTTAACGTTAGTGCAGTATCGAGATAAACAAACCGAAGATTATTTACGATTAGCATTAGCCCATCAATTATGTCAACTTTGTCATCAATACCAAGCCCTTTTCATCATTAATGACCGGGTAGATTTAGCCTTAGCAGTCAATGCAGATGGGGTGCATCTCGGTCAACAGGATTTACCGATCGCCACGGCACGGCAATTACTCGGCCCCCAAATTCTCATCGGTCGTTCGACCACAAATCCGGGGGAAATGGCCCAGGCGATCGCGGAAGGAGCGGACTATATTGGCGTTGGCCCCGTTTACGAAACCCCCACCAAAGTCAAAAAGGCTACGGGTTTAGACTATGTGACCTATGCGAAGGAAAAGGCGACAATTCCTTGGTTTGCGATCGGCGGGATTGATCAAGAAAATTTGCCAGAGGTTTTGCAAGTGGGAGCCAAACAAGTGGCCGTTGTCCGAGCGATTATGCAAGCAGATAATCCTACTGCGATGACCCAACGTTTATTACAAGGATTGCAGTCCGACAGATTGGGTCTGACTTGATCTACTCACCGTAAGGCTTTAGCCCGTCTGAATCTATCGTCAGGGTCTTGAAAAAAGGGTTTTGAAAATATGGGGATAAGTCCCAGGCTTTTTGGATAGAAAAATCCTGCCCTATCAGGAACCTTATGATAGGGAATGTCTTAATGAACAGCTAGGAAACGGAGAGGGAGGGATTCGAACCCTCGTTGAAGTTACCCCCAAACAGCATTTCCAGTGCTGCGCCTTCAACCGCTCGGCCACCTCTCCAGATGGGTCACGAATAACTATCATACAATAAGGGCTGTGCAATTCGGCCGATTTTTCATAAAAATTCCTATGACCCATTCCTACAACATCATCATTCACGATCGCCAAGCGGGCCAAACCTACGAGCTATCGGTTCCCAATGACCGTTATGTTCTCCACTCCGCCGAAGACCAGGGTTACAAATTACCCTTTTCCTGTCGTAATGGAGCTTGTACCAGTTGCGCGGTGCGGATTCTTGCGGGTCAGGTCTATCAGCCGGAAGCTGTTGGTCTTTCTCAACATCTGCGCGATCGCGGCTACGCCCTGTTGTGTGTCAGTTATGCCCGTTCTGATTTGGAAGTGGAAACCCAGGATGAAGATGAAGTCTATGAATTGCAATTTGGCCGGTATTTTGGCGGGGGACAGGTACGCTTTGGTTTACCCTTAGATGAGGATTAAGCCCCAGCACTTTCCCTAGTCAACCCCGGATGAACCCCATAAACCTATGACCTTAGCTCTCCCGACCCTACACAATTGGCTAGATGTCGCTACGGAAGCCGTGCTTGCCGCCGGTGCTGTGGTAGAAGACCTCTGGGGTAATCTCACCGATATTCAAGAGAAAGGTCAGTCGGGAAATTTGGTCACCGAAGCGGATCAAAAGGCCGAGGCTCTGATTTTGAATATTTTGTCCCGTCACTGTCCTGACCATGCCATCCTTGCCGAAGAATCGGGTATCCATGGTCAAAGTGATTATCTGTGGGCGATCGACCCCCTGGACGGTACGACTAATTATGCCCATGGCTATCCTGTAGCCTGCGTCTCGGTGGGCTTAATGATTAAAGGAGTTCCTGTCGTGGGGGCGGTTTATAACCCATTTCGCCGGGAGTTATTTCGAGCCGCCCAGGGCTTAGGGGCCACCCTCAATCGTCGTCCTATTCGAGTCTCTGCAATTCCGACCCTAGAAAAAAGTCTTTTAGTCACCGGTTTTGCCTACGATCGCTGTACCAACCCCGACAATAACTATGCCGAATTTTGTTACCTGACCCATTTAACCCAGGGAGTGCGACGGAGCGGTTCTGCGGCCTTGGATTTAACCGATGTGGCCTGTGGACGATTAGATGGTTACTGGGAACGGGGGATTAAACCCTGGGATATTGTTGCCGGGCTGGTGATTCTATCAGAGGCAGGGGGCAAAGCGACGGGCTACAATGAAGATCCCTTAGACCTAACTTCGGGACGAATCTTGGCCACCAACGGCTTGATCCACCATCAACTCAGCCAAGCCCTAGGGCAAACCCGTTACTCCCTGGCAGAGATTTTTCCCGACTGGCCCCATTAGTCACGCTTTCTGGTGAATATTCGTTAAAAATGCCCCGGATGGCCAAGAATTTACCTAGAATAGAAACATAGGACGGCAGGATCAAGTCGAAAATCCACTGAGTAACCATGGCAGTTTTTCCGATTCCCCAGGGACTTTTTAAATATGAGGTAGTGGATCATCACGCGATTTTGGGCGCACCCCTGGATGCCGATTTTCCGCAGATTCGTAAGTGCTATCTTAAAATTGCTTATCAACTTCATCCGGATACCTGTAAAGCCGAATCCGAAGCCAATAAAAAACGAGCGGCTAAGTATTTTTCGCGGTTAGTCAACCCAGCCTATGAAGCTCTATCAAGGGATAACAGTCGCACTGAACACCTTTTGATTGCAACCCAGACGGCCAAAAATTTAACGGGGGATGTGAGTAAAATTACCCTGGCGAATGCTGATGTGCGGGCTTTATTTGAGGCGAAGAATAATTTGGATTTGGTCTATCGTAAATTGATCAATCCTTTGGTGCCGGAACTCTATAAAGATTTAGAACAGGTTTTAGCGAAGGTTGCCCATTTGAGTGAAATTAATTTAATTTACCTGCTCCTGAAGTCCCAATCGCCGACTCCCCAACCCATCGCCCGCTCTGCCGCCGCCAGTTCCTCGGCAACAGTGATTCAACCCTTTGAGACTCCGGCTTCCTCAACAGCTGAAACACCGGCATCGGCCCCGGAAGTACCCAAGGTGTCCAGCAAAGAGTTATCCTTCCGACGCGCCCAGAGTTACTATGATCGAGGAGATTATAATGAGGCGATCGCCCAGTTACGGGACGTTTTAAAGCTGGATCCCAAAAATAGCCAGGCCCATTGCTTATTGGGGATGTCCTATCTCAAGAGCAATATGTTAACAATGGCCAAGGTACATATCAATACGGCTTCAGAGTTGACCCCCTACAATCCCCAGGTAGTCAATGCCAAGCGGGAGTTAGAGAAAAGTAATACTGCCAGTCACCAGAAAAAGACAGAAGACCAAAATCCCAAAGGCGGACTCTTTGGCGGTTTATTTGGGGGCAAGAAAAAATAACTCTCATGCCGATGGAACCGCGAGTTTGACAAGCTTTGTAGATGATCTGTTCTTTACCAATCAGTTTATTCTAATGTTTTGTGATTGAAATGACTCTGATGAAGAAAAAGACCAGGAAATAGATGATAGAATAAAAAAAGAATCAAGAAGAAAAAGACCAGAAAATATCCGAACTAGAACGGGAGAATAAAGCTCTGAGGGAGAAAATAGCAGAGCTAGAGAGACGTTTGGGAATAAATAGTGAGACCAGTTCCAAACCCCCATCAAGTGACGGACTAAAAGCGATCGCCATTTTATAGGGCTAATTTAACCTAAATACGAAATCTCTTTAAGGTGTTGTTCTGCTCCTTCCTTCAAAACCCAACGAATGGTGGTAAAAAATCGAGGCCAGTTTTTGGTTCCGTCTCCAAAATAAATTTCTGCTACTTGTTTGTCCAAATCAATGGGATCAATAATGCCATTATCTAGTTCATTTAGCGTTTCTGTAATTTCTTCAATAACGGCTAATCTTTGTTCCTTTAATCTTGTTACATTTAAGTTCAACATTTCAATAGTAAATTCTAGATTTTCAAGAGGAATACCGACCTGTTGACAAGCTATATTATCAGGTTCAATGCTTCCATCTTCGCTGTTAAAACGAAATAGGCGTAATAAAGGTAATTTTAATGGATTCAGTAAGCGACGATCAGGAACAAAATTATCTTTTTTCTTGCCACAACAAGGACTATCTTTTAAAAGTTTTGCCTGTTCTGCATCAACTTCCATCAGTCCGCCTGGGCTAAGACAGACAGCCAACATATTAGACCAGTCTAGATCATGATTGTTTTCTTTTGTTGATTTATTACAGGGAATAAAATGTTCAACAGAGCGATTTTTTTCATGGAGAGACATTTCACAATAGGCACAAAGTCCTTTTTGATCGCTCAATAAAGTATTGCGAATAGCATCATAGGTTTCACGATTGCTTTTAACATCTTTCCATTTTGTGAATCGAGGAGAAGATTGCATCTTTTGATTGCTTCGCTCGTTATAGTTTTTTAGCTCAGAAGGTTCGGGAGATTTAAGTACTCTTTTCATGCTTTCATTCTCCGTTCCAAGCGACGAATTTGCATATCGGCTCTGGTCATATCTGCATCAAAAAATTCCCATTCTTGCAGTTCCATTTGTAATCGTTTTGCTTCTTCTAAATTTTCATTATCAATTGCTTGAAAAAGAGCCGTTAATTTTCTCGATTCTTCCGTATCTGGGCGCAGATTTTTTAAACCCAAAACATAACGAACAATGTCTGAACTTTTCATTCCTTTTGTTAGATAGGGACAGGGTTTTATTTGATAATCTTCTAGTATCCACACCTGATTACGGTCAACGGTTGTAACAATTTCTGGGCTGTGGGTTGTCGCAATAATTTGAGTATTGGGAAAGACCTTTCGTAAGTCGGGAATAATTTTTTGTTGCCAGGTGGGATGTAAGTGTAAATCGAGTTCATCAATCATTAAAATAGCTTCAGCTTCTAGAGGATTTTCAAGATGGGGATTCGCTTGGGCTAACCGTCGTGCAAAGTCCATAACTAATGCCAACATATTGCGATAGCCCGCACTCAGTTGATTGAGGGTGAGTTCTCGTTTTTCTCCCGTTTCCATTGTCCATTCAACCATTAATTTAACAGAGGTTGTTTGGGTACAATAAACACGAGCTTCGGGATGAATAATCGTTTTAATCGCATTTCTAACCTGTTTAAGATCAGGTAATTCATAATTAATATCACCGTGATTTTTACCTTCTCTTAGTTCTTGATATTCACGGATAAAAAACCAATTTATAAAATCGATAAAATTGGACGTTCCATCGAAAGGATCATTGAGCGCGTCAAATCTATCAAAAGATTGATTAGAAATAGTTTTAGTTTCATCAATTTTTGTTGCGTTACGTTCACTTTTGTAATAAGCGATAATAGAAAGTTCACAAGAAGAATCATAATCCTTAGAAAATTTGTCTTTTAATGCTAAAGATAGATTTTTTGTTCCGCTTTGTGTATATTCTGCAACCTCACCCGCAAAGACCTTTTCAGATGAATTTTCTCGAAGATGCTTACAGAGTATTTTCCAATCGGGAAAATCTTTAACGACGACAGTAAGCTCTGGTTGGATTTTCTGTTTATTACCTTTTTTTTGAACGGGTAAATCTTTCTTAAAAACGGGAAGAAGTTCTAGTTTTTTTCCTGCAATTTTCTGAATGTGGGCAACATAAGGATACATTGCCGCCGCGATCGCATCTAAAACAGCACTTTTCCCTGAGCCATTATTGCCCACAAAAATATTAATATCGGGATTGAGATCAAATTCAAGATGCTCAAAACAGCGAAAGTTTTTAACCGTAATGTGTTTAATATGCATTGTGAGAACCTCCTAGAGATAGCAGGAAAGAGCTAAAAGCGATTATCTCTTAAAATCATTCTAACTATCCTCTTCAGAATTAACTTCTTTTTGAGCAACCGCTTGACTTTTCAACAACGGAAACGCAATCACATCTCGAATACTAGGGGAATCCGTTAATAACATTACCAAACGATCAATGCCAATCCCTAAGCCACCGGTGGGAGGCATTCCATATTCTAACGCGGTGAGAAAATCTTCATCTACGCCATGGGCTTCTAAATCCCCTGCGTCTTTTTTGGCAGACTGTTCTTCTAAACGTTGACGTTGATCAATTGGGTCAGTTAACTCGGAAAAACTATTGGCTAATTCCCGACCGACGACAAATAATTCAAAGCGTTCCACTAAGCCTGGCTTAGACCGATGGGGTTTCGCTAAGGGGGAAATTTCCACTGGAAAATCGGTAATAAAAGTCGGTTGAATTAACGTCGCTTCTACGGTTTGTTCAAAGGCTTCATTGAGTAATTTACCGATGGAAGGACAATCTTCCGGCACCCTAATTCCTGCTTGTTCAGCGGCGGCTTTGGCTGTATCTAAATCCGTAAACTGGCTAAAATCTACCCCGGTTTGTAACTGCACTGCTTCGTGCATTGTGATGCGTTTCCAGGGCGGCGTTAAATCAATTTCTTGTTTTTGATAGGTAATTTTTAAGGTGCCTAGGACAGTTTGAGCGGCGGTGGTAATTAACGCTTCGGTTAAGGCCATCATGTCAAAGTAATCGGCATAGGCTTGATAAACTTCAATGGAAGTAAATTCAGGATTATGACGAGTGGAAACCCCTTCATTGCGGAAAATTCGACCCAATTCAAATACTTTTTCAAACCCCCCCACGACTAAGCGTTTTAAATGTAATTCGGTGGCAATGCGTAAATAAAAATCCTGGGATAGGGTGTTGTGATGGGTGACAAAAGGACGGGCTTCGGCTCCCCCTGGTTCAGCTTGCAATACAGGAGTCTCGATTTCAATAAAGCCCTGGTCATCTAAATAACGACGAATGGAAGCAGTAATTTGAGCGCGACGACGGAAGGTTTGGCGGACTTCTGGGTTAACAATTAGGTCAACATAACGCTGACGGTAACGCTTTTCAGTGTCGGTTAAACCGTGCCATTTATCGGGTAAGGGTAATAGGGATTTTGTGAGTAACGAATAGGTTTTGACATAGACGGAAAGTTCACCTTTCTCGGTACGTTTAATGGTTCCAGTTACACCAATAATATCGCCTGTATCGGTTAACTTTGTGACATGATTAAAGGCACTTTCTTCGTCGGGCATATTTTCGGTAATACGCTTTTTTTCCAGATATAACTGAATCGTTCCGGTTTCATCCTGTAGGTTAAAAAAGGCTAATTTCCCGATAATCCGCCGGGCAATAATCCGACCGGCGATCGCCACTGGAATCTCGACTTCTTCCCCATTGGCTAAATCAGCATACTTTTTTTGAAGTTCAGCCGCCGTGCTAGTTGACTCCCATTTGTAAGCATAGGGATTTAAGTCTAAATTCCTAAGTTGTGCAACTTTTTCTAAACGGGCCGCACGAATTTCTTCAAGACTAGAATGGGGTTGAGAAGACATTGAGTTAATAGTGGATAGTGGATAGTGGATAGTGGATAGTGGATAGTGGATAATTGATGGTCAATTAGTCAGTGGGCTTAATTAGTAATTTTTTCAGGTTATGCTACAGGAGTCCCCCTTTTTAAGGGGGATTGAGGGGGATCGCCAACGTAGCAAATCTTAAAGCGTTAACTAAATCTTACTTCATACTCGCTTTGGTGTCCTTGACTGCCGCAATAAATAATAAAATCGTTAAGGGAATACTCGCAATTAAAATAATGGTTGTATTGGTACTTCCCAAGTCAGGATTGCCAGAGGTTAATTCAAATGCAGAACCGACCCCGGCGATCGCCGTAATACAACATAGCAATAAAAACACACCACTTTTAGGAGTCACAAATAGCCCTCGAAAGAATAACGTTTAGATAAAGATTAATGAATGGGTTTAACTGTGTGCATCGCAAAACCTTGTTTTTTCAATGATTCTGCTAAGGCTAAGGAATTTTCTACCCGGTCAACAAACATGACTCCATTGAGGTGATCCATTTCGTGTTGAATCACCCGTGCCAATAATCCCTCAGCCATTAACTTTTGGGGACGGCCCCACTCATCTTTATAGGTGACTTCGATCACCTTCGGACGAGTGACATCCAGATAAACATTAGGAATACTTAAACACCCTTCTTCCACCACGCAGAGTTCACGGCTAACGCGCACAATTTGGGGATTAATCAGAATATAAGAGGGACTTTCCTCTTGATCGGGTTCACAGTCCACGACCATCACCTGTTTGTTTACCCCCACCTGGGGAGCCGCTAACCCAATCCCATTAGAGCTATACATGGTTTGCAACATTTCTGTCGCCAGTTGCCGGATCGCATCATCCACTTTAGCGACTCGTTTAGCCGGTTGCCGCAGAACGCGATCGCCAAGGTAATGCAATTCCAGGGGCGGTTTACTTAGTTTTTCTTTTTTAATCAGAACAGTGGCAGTCATAGCGTGGGCAGGAAAGGGGAATCACAAAATTTTTGTTTATCTATCTTAACATTAAGAGATTGGAGACTAAACGAAAAATCAGGGCCAGGGTTTGACCGATTACCCTAACCCGGATTTTGTTTCATCGGTCTGAGGTTTGACTCTGCTTCTAAGCAGTGCATCGTACTCAGTACATAAAAACCTTTTCATGGAACGGGAAGCTCATATCAAGATTTTCTCGAATTTCTAAGATTTTAAACGCTTAAAGAGATAAATATCATCCTGTTGATAGTCTAGGGTAAAACTTGGATTTTGCTGGAGTTGATACACTAAGTTTTTAACGGTTTCGGTCGAGTTTTCCCAACCTGGATGACGGGTATTGAGCAAAATATAGGTAAAGGGTGCAGGGTTAATCGGTTCGGCATCTTTAATCGCTAATTGTAGATTTACTCGTTGGCTTAAATGGGGAGCAATCTGCGGTGACGTTAATAAACTGTCAGGTGTTGTTACTTTTTGAACGGCGGTTTGCATAGCGGCTAAGTTATCCCAGTTTTGCCAATATTGCCCAAAAAAGTAGGGATATTTGGCCAGGGCTAAGAATCCGATGATTGACCAGGTGATTAACCATTGGGGTTTTAACCAGGGTCGAGACGCTTGGGCCAACGTAGCGATCGCCGTCAGGATTAAAAAAGGAAGAATGGGTAAAGCATATTGATGGGTTAAATCTTTTTGGGGGGAATAATCGGTTAATAAATTTAACCCCAGGGCGGGCAAGGCGGGAATTAAATGGAGTAAGGCAGGCCAGGAAATCGCCCAAATCACTGGAGCAAACAATAAGAGAAGATACCCAAAATTTTCGCCGGTCAACAGACGACCTAACCAAATTTGTGGTTTTAATACTAAATTTAAGGCAATTTCCCCCACCGAATTTCCTAAGAAATCATACCGAGCAACCGCCGCCGCTTCTCCACCGCTAAATTGGGGAATAATCACTTTGGTGGCAATTAAAAACCAAGCAATACCACTGGCCAAGGCGATCGCCCCATAAAGGCGTTTTTTTTCGACGATAAAAAGCCAAATTCCAACAAAAATGACGGTCAAAGATAAGACCGCTTTGGTACTAAGGGTAAGGATTAAAGCCAGGATAAACGTCTTGGGATAGTTGCCCCTAGCGGCCCAGGCTAACCAAAGTAAGGCGGGTAAAGCAAAGACTTCTGGATGAAAGTCAAATAGGTTGATATTAAAGACTAAAGGGTACAGTAAATAAATCCAAACCATTGCCTGGGCTTGCAATACGTTTAATCCGGCTTGTTTGGCCAGTTGCCAGGTGGGTAATGCGCCTAGGGCTAAGGCGATCGCCTGAAGCAAGAGTAACCAATAAACCGAGGGAAAAATTTTATAAAAAAGGGCTAACGGATAAACAATTAAGGAGGCATGATCTCCCAGGATATGAAACCCGCGAAAGGAAATAATCGGTTCTTGACCTTGACTAATCAGATAAATCGCTTGATCAAACCATCCTAAATCTAGGGCGTTAGATTGAAAAAGTAAGTGACGTAAACTCGACGCACCAAAAAAGAGTAGAGTCGCGCCGATGATCGGTAAAATGACAGGATAGAAAAGCGGTTTATTCAGAATGAATTTCGGCTTAAGAACAGACATCATTGAGCTTGACTTTCCTTGGCTTAACCCAGTCGTAAATTGGGACGTTTATAAAAGAGGACGACTCCATCCTGTTGAAATTTAATTTGAAAATCGGTGCTATCCTCTAGTTTTCTGATGAAAGTCATAAGTAGTTGGGGGGAACTTTCCCAACCGGGATACCGCAAATTGATTAACACATATTCAAACTGGTCTAGGTCTAAGTTTTCTGAGCCGTTAACCGCTAATTTGACCAAGGGACGATGGGTAAGATGGGGAGCCATTTCTGCACTGGTGAGAACTCCGCCCTGGGTTTTAATTTCGGCGATCGCTGTATTGGTCGCTGACCAGGTATTCCAGGTGGCGAAATAACGTTTGGGAAAATATTCCAGTTTGGCCAAGGCCACAAAACTGACTAAGGCCCAGAGCATGAGCCAACGGGGACGCATTAACCAGGTTTGCTGAGATTTTAAATTATCAATGACAATGACGAAGAGAAACGGCAAAATCGGCAATGAATATTGGTGTAATAAGTCTTTTTGACCTTCATCACTGGCCAATAAATTCATTAATAAGGTCGGTAATGTCGCTATTAACGGTAAATAATTTGACTCCATAAAATTTGGGTTAATTCCCAGCTTTTTCGTGGGGGAGAATACTAAAATTTTTGGGACTAATCCCCAGGCAAGGGGTAAGATTAACAAGCATAGATAGCCAAAATTTGTTGCGTTGAAGAGTCCTCCCAAAATTAACCAGGGTTTAAATATCATATTTTGTAAAATCTCTGGGTAGGAATGACCTAAATAACTAAAGCGGGATAGATGGCGGTCAATAGATTGGCTATTCTGGGTAAAATAGGGAATGATCACTTTACTCGCGATCCAAAACCAGGTTATGCCCCCGATCAAGGCAATGCTTCCCTCCCGTTTTTTGCCTAGGGTCAATAGCCACAATCCCATTGCGGCGATCGTTAATCCCAAGACTCCTTTACAACTGGCGACTAACAATAGGGCAACAAGAAAAGAGAGTAAACGTTGAGTTTTAACACTCCAAATTGCCCAAAAGAGTCCCGCCAGGGCAATCACATCGGTATGAAAATCAAATAAATTAACATTAAAAATCAGGGGATATAATAAATAAACTAAGCTCAGACTTTTGGCCAAAGCCGGTTTTAACTCTTCATGTCGGGCTAACTGATGAATAAAAAAAGCCCCAGAGGTTAGGGCGATCGCCTGGATCAAAAAGAGCCAATAAACACTGGGATAAATCTTATAAAAGAGGGCTAGGGGATAAAAAATTAAGGCAGAATGATCCCCCAAAATATGAGTCTCTAAAAAAGAAGAAATCGGGGGTTTTCCTTGACTGATGAGATAAATAGCTTGATCAAAAATACCTAAATCCCAAGCCGTCGAATGATATAGCCCATGGCGTAAGCTACTACTAAGAAAAAGAAGGACTACACTCATCCCCATTAATCGCCAGGGAGGGGATAAAGAGGGCGTTTTCTCATTCATACTTAATAATAATTCCCCGATTTCCGGTGATGAATGGCTGTCACTCCTTCGGATTGCACCTGACCCCGTTCCACTGTTGCATAAATAACCCAGTGATCGCCACATTCCAGGCGATTTTGTACCCGACATTCCAGATGGGCTAGGGCCGTCTGCAAAATGGGCGCACCATTCTCGGCGGGGGTTGTTTCTACCCCAGCAAAACGGTCTTCACCAGGGGCAAAGGGTTTGAGAAAATGCTTCATTAACCCCAGATGTTTACCGTCCTGCAAAATATTCAAAACGAAAGTGCTGTTAATCGGTAACAGAGATTCGATCGCCCGCTCCTTAGCGACGGCAATGGTTAAGCCTGGAGGAGAAAAGGTTGCTTGGGAGACCCAGGAAGCCACCATGGCCCCACTGAGTTCCCCTTGGCGCGTGGTGACAATGGAAAGGGAACCGATAATGCGCCCCAGGGCCTGGGCGGTTCGTGCGGATTGGGATTCACTGACCGAGGGTTTGGGTTGTCGAGCCTTCCGCGCTTTTTTGAGAGCCTGGGCAAAATCTGTGCCGGCCTCCTCACACTGCTTGAGAATGGCCTCAGTCGGCGCGAATTTCACCCGCAGGGTTTCAAACCCGAATTGATAGCCGGCATCTCGAAATTTCGCCTCTAGAATATCAATGGCTTCTCCACTCCAGCCAAAGGAACCAAAAACGCCGCACAGTTGACTTTTTTCGGCTGTGGCTAGGGCAATCCCCAGGGCGGTTTGGATTGGAGTTGGAACATGACCCCCTAGGGTCGGTGAACCAAACAAAAAGCCTGCCGATTTACTCAGGGCGGTTTGAATTTCATCGGGGGGGGTCGCTTCGGCATTAATCGCTTCAACGGCAACCCCGGCTTTGGTAATGCCCCTGGCGATCGCCTGGGCCAGGGTGGTGGTATTGCCATAGGCCGAGGCATAGACCAGGGCGACGGAGAGGGATTGGGATGTCTGCTGACTTAACCATTGCTGATACTGGAGGGTTAAAGCAGTGAGGGAATATTTGACGAGGGGGCCATGGCTAGGGACATAAAGCTGGGCCGGACGATCCGCCAATTTTTCCAGGGCTACACTGACCTGTTTGGCAGAGGGAGCCAAGACACAATCGAAATAATAGCGACGGTCTTCTTCATAGATAGAACCCCCTTCATCCAAGACCTGATCGCCGCACACATGACAACCAAAGAGCTTATCGGTTAACAGCAGTTGGGTTTGCGGATCATAGGTACACAGTTGATCGGGAAAACGGGGCGTTGGGGTGGGAATAAATTCCAAAACGTGGCCTTGGCCTAAATCTAAGGTGTCTCCTCCCTTACAGACCTGCACCGCATAATCTTGACCCTGGAGTAGGGTTTCCAAAGTGAGGGCGGCGGGATTGGAGCAGAGAATTGTCACCTGGGGAGCCAAGGCTAACAGGGCCTGGAGGGTAGTGGCCCGGTTGGCGTTAACATGGCCCAAAATCACATAGTCTAGGCGATGCACTTCCCAGCGTTGTTGTAGGGTCTTCAGGAAAATGTCCGTAAAGGATTCCCCCGGCGGATCAAAGAGAGCTAACTGATCGCCTTCAATGACTAAGCTATTGGCGGTGGTTCCCCGTTGTAAGCCGTATTCAATTTCAAACTTTAACCGCTCCCAAGTCCGCGATCGCAGAATAACGGTTTGAGGAGCAAGGGGAAATACCTGAACGTCTTTTACTGCTGGCATAGTGGTCAATCTCGGTTAGCCTGACTCTATCATAGGGGGTTAGGGAAAGAACTTCAGAAAAACTTTATAGAGAATTGTCTATCTTGCTCATAATGAATATCATTGATTACTTACGGATTAGCTTAATTGATCGTTGTAATTTTCGCTGCCAATATTGTCTGCCTAGCGAAGAAGAACTCGATTATATTTTGCAACAGGATTTATTAACGGTTACGGAGTTATTAGACCTATTGAAAGGGGTTTTTATTCCTCTGGGATTTCGGAAGTTTCGGTTAACGGGGGGGGAACCCTTACTGAGAAAAGATGTGATTGAAATTGTCCAACGGATTGCCCAATTACCAGAAACGGAAGATTTATCTCTAACAACGAATGGTTATTACCTATCAGACTTAGCGGAGGATTTATATCAGGCGGGTTTGCATCGGATTAATATTAGTTTAGATTCCTTGAATCCCTTAACGTTTAATCAAATTATTGGCTATACCCAGGGCGATCGCTTATCTGATCCATCCCATCGTTGGCAAAAAACCTGGGCGGGTATCCAAAAAGCCTATCAGGTCGGGTTTAATCCGTTGAAATTAAATGTTGTCATTATTCCCGGCATTAATGATCACGAGGTAGAAGCTCTCGCGGCTTTAAGTCTAGAAAAAAATTGGCATATTCGTTTTATTGAGTTTATGCCCATTGGCAGTGCCCAGTTATTTCAAGAAAAGGCTTGGATTGACTCAGCGATCCTTCGGCAACGGATTCAGGAAAAATGGGGATTAACGACTTCCCAGGTGCAAGGCAATGGCCCTGCCGATGTTTTTCAAATTCCTGGGGCTAAGGGAACCCTGGGTTTTATTAGTCAAATGTCTGAATGTTTCTGCGATCGCTGTAATCGGATGCGGTTATCGGCGGATGGTTGGTTGCGCCCTTGTCTGCTCAATGAAACGGGACAGTTGGATTTAAAGCAGGCTTGGCGATCGGGGGAAGACGTGGCAACTCTTCGGGCTAAGGTGCAAGCGTTAATGCTCCAGAAACCGGAGATCAACTTCAAAGAAAGAGAATCAGGAACCCAAGGCCCCTATCACCGCACCATGTCTCAGATTGGCGGTTAATCCGGCCACGATTTTACTGTTTTTGGCGTTATTGATACTCTAGGCAGACACTCTCTCCTAGACGGATGATACTACACAAAAGAGTGTCTTTTTTTGTGCATTCATATTTTTGTGCTTTAAAATTTGTTGTTGTAAAAATTAATTTGTGGTTATTTATGTATTTTCATTAAAATAAAATTATTTTTAAGCAATATTTTTTAATAAGCTTAATCAGTTTTGAGCTAAATTAGGCGATAAATAGATTAAAATTTAATATAAATAAGGTTATAAACATTTTTTGAGTATTTTAAGCTAATATTTTTAACTCTATTATTGCTTTTATTTTAAATAAAATTTTTAAATATTTATTTTTTAATTACACATTTTTTAAAATTTTGCAAAAATACACACAAGAATTTTTACTACTTATATACTCATTTTGCTAGGCAGTTATTTGTTGGACTGAAATTTTTACAAATTTGGGAAGGGCGATCGCCACTTGGCGGAATCCGTGATCCCCAAAAGCAAAAAAAAGAGAAGCTCTCCACCTGACTTTTCCCGTTAAGTCTGAAAATGACGGCCGAATAAGGGTTTCAGACTCTTCGCCGTTTTCAATAAGCTGGATTTAATGACAATAGCCGACGAGAGAATAAGGCGTTGAGATAGGAGAAACTTAGGTGATTGCTCAAATAAAAAGATAGCGGGAAAAGTCAGGCTCTCCACTTCTCCCTCTCGGTTTTATTAAGGTGTTTAATTGATGGCTACTGGGTAGTGGTCTCGCTCCAGCCAAAAAATTAATTCTCTATCTAAATTTACGTTGATAATTATCATCAAAGACGGATAATTCAGTGATTTTGTGTTGTTGGCAAAATTCATGAAGGATGGGAATGGCAATTCCTAAGCGTTTTTGGATTTGTTGTTGTTCAATAATCATATTGATTGTTTAGCTCTCTGATTAAAAAGGTTGCCGATTTCACAGTTTTTTGTAATTCATCAGTTGCGATTTTCCTTTTATTTTGGGTTTTGCTGACTAGGTTATCCCACTCTCGTTCATTTTGAAGGTTTGCAATATATTCTCGAAGATGTTCAATGATTTGGTTTTGTGTCGTCTCTGGGAGAGATTCGATCATTCGGATAATGGTAGCAATGTTTTCAGAGGACATAGGCTAAATTTAATTTTTTAATTGATTGCCAATAATATGTACGAGTGTATTTGCCACAAATTTGAATAAGGTTTTTATCTTGTTTTCCACAGCCATTGGTTAGTCTCTTTTATGTATAGAGGATAAATTAATTCGGATGATGGATTACAGCGATCACTCCCATGAAGACTGATTATCCCCGTCTTAGTATCATTTTTAATTCCTTTATTGTGATCAAGACAATCACTACTTTGCTGTATATCATTACTCATCAAGGCTTCTTGTATGGTTTTTCTTGTAGGATATGTTTTCCCCTCATCTGAAGCTTTTTCAATAGCCCAAATTAACATTTGAGTTGCATCATAAGACATGGCAGATGCCCAAGGGCTAAAGTAATTAACAGGATGTTTATTTGTTTCGTCGCAGTGGACAGGTTTGGGAAATAAAATATTATCCGGTTCAGGAAACCAAGATTGCATAATCAGCAAATTGTCTAATTTTTCTGCATTACTAAGAGTACACATTAAGTCTGCTTGGTAAACTGTGTTACTAGCAACTACCAGAAAATGGCTTTGGTTAGCACTAATAATAGCTTTTGCTTTTCCACTTACTTCATTTTTTTCACTTTTATCTTTATGAGCTCCTTGAAAAATAAAAATTGCAGTAGAATTTTGTGGATTCCTCTTATCTTGTTTCATTTTAATAATTATTTCCTCTAAATAAGATCTAGATTTATCCTGTAGTCTTTCTTCAAAAGCAATTAGAAAATTTTGATTTTGCTTGTTTAGTTCATTGTAAAGAGATTGACTATAAGTATCTTTGTCATCCCAAAATATACCGATTTTTTTGTAATTCTTTCTGCTAAGATATTGAAGAGTCTCTTTTATTAGATATTTATTGCTTGCTACAGGTCTAAAGAAAAAAGAAAAATCAAGCTCTTCTTGTTTAAGAAACCTTTGGTAATTATCCTGAATGTCTTCTAGTGTAGCAGTTGCTGTTGGAGAAACCAAAACTAACTCATACTTTGTATACACCGGAATCGCCGCAGAAGAGTTACTACTAGAATAAGAACCAACGACTCCAAGTACAATATCAGATTTTTGACCTATGTGCTGTGCAATATCTTGACCAGTGTGAATATCATTTTTATCATCAGCAATCATAACAAATACAGCCTTAGATTTATTGCTTTTATTGTAATTTTCTTGTGCCTCTGCAACTCCTTTTAGCATATCATTTGCAACGTTTTGTGCTTGCCGAGATTGTGATGAGAAAGGAACAACAGAAGCAATCGGATAAACTTGATCTGGACTGAGTTTTTTTGAAGTTATTCGTTCTAAAACATCTTGGTTATTTTTAAAAATTAAGGCAGAAGAATTACTTTGATCATCAGCATTCTCTTTACCACAATTTGTATTTAAAAATTCATTATTCCTGCCTTTATATTGTTGAGGGCTACACAATTCAGAAATTTTATCGAAGGTGATTGATGGCTTTTCGGTTACTAGAACGGTTACAATTCGATAAACAAAGACTCCTACAATAGCAGATAAAAGACTTGTACAAACTAACAGTACAATATATAGACTTACTTGATTTGGAAAAATGATAAAATCTATTTTTTTTAATTGCTTGCTTGCCTTTTTTTTTAGTTTTAAGAATTTTAGAATTTTTTCTTTAAGCTCTTCAGAATGAGACTCATCAACTGGCCCTAGTTGATCAAATCTACTGATTAAAATTTCCAGCACCTTTTCAAGCTGTGAGTTATCCTGCTGTTTATGAGGTTGAAACCACTCAAAAATTTTCTTTATTAAAAATTCTAAAGTGTGTTCATCTTGCCTCGGAAGTTTTGATAATTTAGCAATAATTAGATTGTTAATTTCTTTTTTTGTTGGCATAGCTTAGGGTATCCTGTCCAATAGAAGTAATTAAAACTGTGTTTAGCTGTAAAGTTGATCATCAAGTTTTTCCAAAATCTTACGAACTTTATCTTCTAATAAAGATTCTGGTGAAAACGGCTTAGGAAGCGATGGCGTAGAGGGGATTTGGTTATGGGGGCGGCGCAATCTATAAACTTGAATTTCACCATGATCTTTAGCTAATTCTTTTTTGCCAAGATCGTCAAATTGAAGCGTTGGATCATTTTCCTTGCGAATAAGTTGTTTAAATTGCTCTGTTACCCAAACTTGGCCTGGCTCTGTTGCTGGTTCAAGCCTAGCCCCTAAAGTGACTTCTGTTCCAATAATGCTATCCCGCTCTCGAAACGGATCACGACCTTTATAAATCACCCCGTGATGAAGCGATATTCTCACAACAAGTTGAGGCATCCTCTTATTCTTCCAATTATAATTACTGTAAAAATCTCTAATCTCAAGAGCGAGATGAGCCAAACTATAAGGATCTGAAGTATAAACCATTAAGCCATCCCCCCAGGTATTTATATCTTTTATGTTTTCATAATATTTAGAGGCTTCTAACTTTGTCTTTAAGTCTGGAAGAATTTCCTGATAAAAGCACTTAACTTCAGGTTCTGTCAATTTGCTATAACCCTTGACATCTGCAAATAGAAAGGACGCTGTGATTTTTTCCATTTTTTGATTGATCAAACTTGTGGACAGGGTGATCGCCGCTTGCGCTTGTGTAGGTTTCACGCATAAAATGTAGCACACTTTGTCAAAAAAAGAGAACCCTCAAAATCATCACTAGAGCTAGTCCTAACCCACGAATGACTACAGAGTTCCCTCAATCTTACACCGAATTACCTCCCCAGTTTGACGTAAGCCCTCCTCCGTACTGGGAAAATTATATTTGATTGCCCTCGGATCACGACGATCTATCAACGCCCGTAAAGCCTCATCCTCCTCATAATGCTGTAAAACATAAGTTCTTTGTTTAGCCTTGCTCATTTGACGAAAATCACGCTTCATAGATTTTGTCCGCCAACCATACACAAGAGACAGTAACCATTTTACTGGATCTCGATTAAATTTTGAGGGTTTATGCCCCATTCCTAACCGGCGATCGCCTTTGATCCGTTACCCTAAAAATAGAAGACGTAAGGAAGAATAACCCATGCCCCCGACCATCATTGAAACCAAGCTAGAGGATGTCCTGGCTAGTATCCAGAAAGACCTTAAAGAGATTCGAGGGGATCTCACCGACCTTAAGATCTCCCAGGCAGGAATTTTAACCGACCTTAAGGTATCCCAGACGGAAATTCGAGGTGACATTAAAGCCCTTGACGAGAAAGTCACTGGTCTTGGCAAACGCTTAGAAAACCAAGAATTTGTGAACCGGGGTATTTTGATGGCCTTGGTTGTTGCCTTGATCGCGGGAACCGCAAAGCTTTTGGGTTTTATTCCTAACTCCTAACCAGCGATCGCCTTTGATCCGTTACCCTAAAAATAGCAAACATCAGTAAAGGAGAACAACCTATGCCTCCGACCATCGTTGAAACCAAGCTAGAGGATATCCTAGCTAAGATGGACAATCGTTTAGAACGGATTGAGACCGAGTTAATCAACCTTAAAGTATCCCAGTCAGAGATCCGAGGTGATATTAAAGCCCTTGATGAGAAAGTCACCGGCCTTGGCAAACGCTTAGAAAACCAAGAATTTGTGAACCGGGGTATTTTGATGGCCTTGGTTGTTGCCCTGATGGCCGGAACCGCGAAGCTTTTAGGCTTTATTCCTAACTCCTAACCGGCGATCGCCTTTGATCCGTTACCCTAAAAATAGAAGACGTAAGGAAGAATAACCCATGCCCCCGACCATCATTGAAACCAAGTTAGAGGATGTCCTGGCTAGTATCCAGAAAGACCTTAAAGAGATTCGAGGCGACCTCACTGACCTTAAGATCTCCCAGACAGAGATTCGAGGTGACATTAAAGCCCTTGACGAGAAAGTCACTGGTCTTGGCAAACGCTTAGAAAACCAAGAATTTGTGAACCGGGGTATTTTGATGGCCTTGGTTGTTGCCCTGATAGCCGGAACCGCAAAGCTTTTGGGTTTTATTCCCAACTCCTAACCGGCGATCACCTTTGATCCGTTACCCGTCTTGATCAAAACCTCTTCAGGAATCATCGCCCATGAGTAACCCCGTTATCATTGAAACCAAACTTGAAGATGTCCTAAACAAGATTGACAGTCGGCTAGAACGAATCGAAACCAAGTTAGAAGCATTACCCAGACTAGAAAGCGAGGTCTCTCAACTGAAAGAAGATGTCAAAGACCTTAAAAATACTTACCGTAACCAGATTTGGGCATTGATCATTACCGTTATGGGAACAATCATCGCCGCCGTCATCAAGTTTGGCTTTTTCAATAATCCCTAAACCGCGATCGCCTCTTCCCTAACCCTGCAAAGTGTGACTGAGGCAAGCGGGCCGTTACTTACCTCTGAATTGATTAATTTTTAAAAAAATCGGTCTAATGCCGATAATTGAGATTATGGGAATTAGACAAAAGGCATTAAAAAAGCGGCTTTGACCGCTTCAAGGAGTAGAGTTGCTAGAATAATCGAAGGAGCTTTAAGATCCCTGGGGGATCAGTGGGATTTTTTTCACTCGGAAACCAAATAAGGTTAACTTTTGAGGAATATCACTTAATTCAATCGGATTAGTCTGGTCATAGGTTGAGTTAGAAGTTAACAGAATCCCTAACACACTCACCGGCACTTGGACAAATAAATTCGCTACTAAAAAGGCGATCGCGGCTACCCCTAGGGCGGCAATACGAATTTGAGGCAAATCTAAAACAGGAAGAGAAGCAAGAGGCGCGAAATAATAAATGCCGAACAATTTCCCCGTCATTAAGAGAGCCGTTAAAATCGTTAAAACCCGTTGACGAGGCTGTTTAAATAAACTCAAAATTTTACGCTGCTCTAGGGTCAAAACCTCTGGACGCAAAGCCACCACCAATAAACTAAAAATTTCAAAGGGTTTATGCCACTGCATCCAAAGAATCGGCACAAC
>JACCDQ011171894.1_pt1 | contig 24342 bp, 24 predicted proteins | sample 7446031 | NCBI WGS metagenome assembly JACCDQ01 (sample SAMN15323442, study PRJNA562643) | freshwater metagenome | isolation source: river surface water | place: USA:Blue River Watershed | collected 2017-08-17 | reverse complement strand
GTCACGGCATGGCTCACGCACCAGATGGTGAAGGACGTGGTCGACGCCGGCATCCTGCCGCCGGGCGCGATCTCCATCGTCTGCGGCAGCTCGGCCGGCCTGCTCGATGCGCTGACGCCCTTTGACGTGCTGTCATTCACCGGCTCGGCTGACACCGCCGCCACTATCCGCGGCCATCATGCGATCGCGCGTGATTCGGTACGCAGCAATATCGAAGCCGACAGCCTGAACGTGTCTATCCTCGGCGAGGATGCACAGCCGGGTTCGGAGGTCTTCAACCTCTACGTCGACAATCTGGTACGCGACATGACGATCAAGAGCGGCCAGCGTTGTACAGCGCCGCGCCGTGCGCTGGTGCCGAAGGCGCTGATGCACGCAGTGGGCGAGGCTGCGGCTGCGAAGCTCGCAGCGATCCGCGTTGGCAACCCGCGCAATGCCGAGGTGGCGATGGGCTCGCTGGTCAGCCGCGAGCAGTACGACTCGGTACAACAAGGACTGGGGCTGCTGAAAGGCGAATCCAGCGTGCTGTTCGACGGCAGCGCACAACCGCTGCTCGATGCCGACAGCACATCGGCTTGTGTCGCACCTACCCTGCTCGGTGTGCGCGACGCTGATGCTGCGACGCTCGTGCACAACCACGAAGTGTTCGGCCCGGTGTCGTCGCTGATTGGCTACCGCGACACCGCACATGCGATGGAGATCGCCCACCGCGGCCTCGGTTCGCTGGTGGCATCCGTGTACAGCGCCGACAACGCGCTGATGGCGTGCTGCGCGAATGAACTGGCGACCTCGCATGGCCGCGTGCACCTGGTCAGCCCGGAAGTGGCCAAGACCCAGACCGGCCACGGCAATGTGATGCCGGCCTCCATCCATGGCGGCCCCGGCCGTGCCGGCGGCGGCGAAGAACTGGGCGGCCTGCGCGCGCTGGGCTTCTACCATCGCAAGAGCGCGATTCAGGGCCCGGCCGCAGCACTCGAGCTGGCAAAACAGGGCAGCACCGCACTCACTTACTGATCGCGCACCCGCACGGGCAGCCTGCGCGCAGACGCGGCACCCGACGACACAATGGCGGCAGCAGTACGACGCATCGACGAATAACGATGCTGCCGCAGGAGGAGACAACATGCACACAGAGCGGATGCCGCCGCCGGCGCGCTTCAACTTCGCTCGCCATATCCTGGCCGTCAACAGCGGCCGGCAGGGGAAGCTCGCCTACCGCGACGACAAGACCGAACTCAGCTACGGCGAACTGGACCATCGCGTGCGGCGCTTTGCCGCCGGATTGCTGAAGCAAGGCGTGCAGCCCGAGCAGCGCGTGCTGCTGGTGATGCACGATACCGTCGACCTGCCGGTAGCCTTCCTCGGCGCGCTGTATGCCGGCGTGGTGCCGGTGCCGGTCAATACGCTGCTGCCGGCCGAAAATTATGCGTACATGCTCGCGCACTGCGATGCGAGGCTCGTGATCGTCTCCGAGCCAATGCTGCCGACCGTGCAGCAAGCGCTCAGGCAAGCGCAGCGATCGGTGCCCGTGTTCGTGTCCGGCGCGCCGAGCGATGCGGGCCAGCCTTTCTACGCGCTGCTCGCGCATGACCCGCTGCCCGAAGCGGCCGACACCCTGGCGGACCAGTTCGCGTTCTGGTTGTACTCGAGCGGCTCGACCGGCCAGCCGAAAGGCACCGTGCATTCGCATGCGAACCTGTACTGGACGGCCGAGCTGTACGGCAAGCCGGTGCTCGGCATCCGCGAAGACGACGTCGTGTTCTCTGCCGCCAAGCTGTTCTTCGCTTACGGGCTGGGCAATGCGCTGACCTTCCCGCTATCGGTCGGCGCCAGCGTGATCCTGATGGCCGAGCGGCCGACGCCCGATGCCGTGTTCCAGCGGCTGCTGAATGCACAGCCAACGGTCTTCTATGGTGTGCCGACTCTGTACGTCGCGATGCTGGCATCCGACAAGCTGCCCGTGCGTGAACATGTGAAGCTGCGCGTGTGCACGTCGGCCGGCGAGGCTTTGCCGCGCGACGTCGGCGAGAAATTTACCGCGCATTTCGGCTGCGAGATCCTCGACGGGCTGGGCTCGACCGAGATGCTGCACATCTTCCTGTCCAACCGCAGCGGCTCGGTTCGCTACGGCACCACCGGCCAACCGGTGCCCGGCTATGCAGTGGAGCTGCGCGACGAACTCGGCCGCCCGGTATCCGAGGGCGAGGTCGGCGACCTGTACATCAAGGGCCCGAGTGCGGCCCACCTGTACTGGACGAATCGGGAAAAAAGCGTCAGCACCTTCCAAGGCCCGTGGGTCAAGAGCGGCGACAAGTATGTGAGGGATGGGGACGGCTATTACACGTATGCCGGCCGCAGCGATGACATGCTGAAAGTCAGCGGCCAGTATGTATCGCCGATTGAAGTCGAAGCGGCGCTGATGGGGCATGACGCTGTGCTCGAATGCGCGGTGGTTGGCAAGACCGATGCGCAGGGGCTGATCAAGACCGTTGCCTATGTGGTGCTGCGCCAGGGCCGCCATGCGGGCGCCGAGGTCGAGGCTGACCTCAAGGCTTTCGTGAAGACCCGGCTCGCACCGCACAAGTACCCGCGCGAGATTCACTTCACGGCCGAATTGCCGAAGACGGCAACCGGCAAGATACAGCGCTTCAAGCTGCGCGAGCAGGATGCACACTGAGCTGCTGCCGTTGCGCTGGCAACAGCGCGACATCCAGATTGAATATCGCTGGACCGGCAGCAGCGATGCGTGTGCGCCGGTGATGGTGTTCCTGCACGAAGGACTGGGCTCGGTCTCACTGTGGAAGGATTTCCCCGACACGCTGTGCGCTGCGCTCGGCCTGCGCGGGCTGGTATGGTCGCGTCCCGCTTACGGGCGCTCGACGCCACGCGCCAGCGATGAGCATTGGGCGCCGGACTTCATGCACCGGCAAGCCGGCGAGGTGCTGCCGGCGCTGTTCGATGCGCTCGACATCCAGCATCCATGGCTGTTCGGCCATAGCGATGGTGGCTCGATCTCGCTGCTGTATGCGGCCCTGTTTCCGGACGCGCTGCGCGGTGCGATTGTGCTGGCGCCGCACATCATGGTCGAACCGGTCAGCGTCACCAGCATTGCGCAAGCGAAGCTGGCCTATGAAAGCCAGGGCCTGCGCGAACGGCTGGCCCGCCATCACGATGACGTCGATTCGGCGTTTTACGGCTGGAACGATATCTGGCTCGCCCCCGCCTTCCGTGACTGGAACATCGAAGACGAGCTGGCGACCATTCGCTGCCCGTTGCTGGCCATTCAGGGCGAAGACGATGAATACGGCACGATGCAGCAGGTACTGCGCATACGCGAGCGGCTGCCCGCGACGGAGGTGCTGGCCCTGCCTGCCTGCGGCCATTCGCCGCAGCGCGATCAGCCAGAGGCTGTCATCGATGCAGTACGACACTTCGTTGCCGCCCACGGCTGAACCTCGTCTGCCGCCAAACCGCACCTCGGTAGCTGTCCGGCATGCGCGAGTGCGCCGCTCTTTCGCATAATCTTTCGTACAATGACAGCTGCTGCCTTCGCAGCGCGATCAAAATAACAAACCACGTTTACCAGAGCCGCAGCATGAACCCGCATTTCCTCAACAAGCGCCTGTCGCACCAGCTTGGCTACGCCGGCCTGCTGCCATTCATCTTCATGCTGTTCGGGGTATGGTTTGCGGATGCGTCCTGGCTGCAGGATTTCGTCAAGGGTCAGCTGGCCTACGGCATCGTGATCCTGTCCTTCCTCGGTGGCGTGCACTGGGGCGCCGGCATGCTCAGCAGCGAGCTGTCGGCAGTCGACACGAAAAAGGCGCTGATGTGGGGCGTGACACCGTCGCTGATCGCGTGGAGCGCGACCCTGTTCGGCGGTTTCGGGTTTGCGGTATTGATGGCGGGCTTCGTCGCCGCACTGAAGGTAGATCAGCAGCTCTACCCGGCCTACGGCATGCCGGACTGGCTGCTCGATTTGCGCAAACGACTGACGATTGCTGTCGTGCTGACCTTGATGACGACCGTGATAGGCGCAAACCTGCGCGGCTGAGCAGCCGGCGCAGGCAAGGCACGCTGTACTGCCTGAGACTTATTCGCCGTCGTCTTCCGGCTGACGCGGCTTGCCGTCGACTTCGCTCATGCGCATGCGCTTGCGACGGTCGCCCATCAGTTCGCGCAGTTCACGGATGCTGAGATCGGTGACTTCATGCATGCGAATGAGCAGCGAAGCACCGACCGGCAAGGTGCGATGACGAATTTTGCTGATGACCGGCGGGCGCACTTCCAGTGCACGCGACAGCGCTGCATCGTTCTTCAGGTTCAGCTTCTGGATCAGTGCATCAAGAAGGCGATTCGGGTCGTAACCTTCTTGCGATACCAGAGGATGTTTGTCCATCACGTCTCTCCCCAGGAGTTAGTGTGAGAGGCAATGGTCAAATTTTTAGAACCATTACCGCCGAGCAATTACTCGAATGCTAATTTATATGTCATCGGTGCAACATTTTCAAGGGTTTCACTGAAAATATTTGTCTGCTAACCCGGAAAATTGCGTAAACCTTATTCATTTAAAAATGAAACCCCGATTCAATCGCTGATTTCCCCTGTCAAATCAGGCACTTGCGATTTTCAAGCGCGCGCGGGCAAAGCCGCCCCGACAAGCCGCGCCTGCGCGCCCTGCGGCTTCTCTTCCGGCGAAAAAAAAGCACCCGTAAACGGGTGCTGGTACCGAATTTGGTTTCTTTGCTATCGGGCTACTACTTACTTGCACGCCGCTTTCGCCTCTTCCAGCAGACGCTTGCCGTCGTAGCCTTTTGCATTCATGTCGGCCACCCATTCATCGGCCAGCTTCGCTGTTGCCGCAATCCAGCGCTTCGCTTCGGCATCGGGCAAGGTATAGAAAGTGTTCTTGCGTGCTTCGGCGGCCCTGCGACCGGGTGCCGCATCGTCGGCGAAGACCTTGCCGACCCAAGCCGATTTCTCCGGGCCGCTGTTGGCATCGATGACCTTCTTCAGGTCCGCCGGCAAGCTGTCGTATTTGGCCTGGTTCATCCCGAACAAGAACACCGTATTGAGCATCTGCGGAAAACCCGCCGGCGACTCGGTGTGATATTTGGTGATCTCTTCGAACTTCATCGTCGGCACCACTTCCCACGGAATCAGCGCGCCGTCGATCACGCCCTTGGACATCGCTTCGGCGGCCTGCGGCAAGGGCATGGGTACCGGCGCGGCGCCGAGCGCGGTGACCATCTTGGTGCCCTGCCGCGTCGGCGCGCGTACCTTCAGGCCGCGAAAGTCTTCCATCGTCTTCACCTGCCGCTTCGTAGTGTGCAGCAGCGAGCCATCGTGCACATGGAACAGGAGTGGCTTGACGCCCTTGTACTCGGCCTGCGCATTCTTCATCACGTAATTCCACGCACCGCGGCTGGCGCGCTCGGAGTCATACACCATGAAAGGCAGCTCGATGGCCTCAGATACCGGGAAGCGACCGGCCTGGTAACCGGGTACGGTCCAGATGATGTCGGCCACACCATCCTTGACCTGGTCGAACAGCTGCTGCGGCGTGCCGCCGAGCTGCATGGCCGGATAGATCTGGCACTTGAGCTTGCCGCCCGACTCCTTTGCGATCTTGTCGCACCACGGCACCATGAAGTTCTGGTGCGCGGTCGACCCCGGCGGCAGGAAGTGATGCACCTTCAGCGTGACGGTCTGGGCCGAGGTCGCGCCGCCGGCAAGCGTCAGTACGCCCACGGCCAGCAACGCGAACTTGCGAATCAGGGGGATTGCCATCGTTGCGTCCTCTTTGGGAAGGTAGGAGATCAGGCGCCGAATGCGTGCACCAGATACAGCGAAATCAGCGGGAAGAATACCAACAGCAGTATGCGCAGCAAATCGGAAGCGAGGAAAGGCAGCACGCCCTTGAAGGTTTCCATCACCGGCACATCCTTCGCCAGCCGATTGATGATGTAGATGTTCATGCCGACCGGCGGATGCACGAGGCCGATCTCGACCACCATCAGCGCGAGTATGCCGAACCAGACCGATTTATCGGCGACCGGCATGCCCCAGAAGTCGAGCCCCATCACGATCGGATAGAAGATCGGGATCGTCAGCAGGATCATGGCCAGCGAATCCATCACGCAGCCGAGGAAGATGTAAATCAGCAGGATCGCGAACATCACCGACAACGGCGGCAGGCCGCTGTCCCTGACCCAGCCGGCCAGCTCGGCCGGCATCTGCGTGATCGCCAGGCCGGCGTTGAGCATGTCGGCGCCCAGCAGCACCAGGAAGATCATCGCCGTCGCCTGGGCGGTGCCGGTGAGGCTTCTGAGGATGCCGTCGATGCGCATGCCGCCGCTGGCCACGGCCAGCATGCCACATGCAGCCGCTCCGATCGACGCGGCTTCGGTCGGATTGGCCCAGCCATCGTAGATGCCGACGATCACGACCAGGAATACCAGCAGGATGGGCACCACGCCAGCCAGCGTACGCAATGCCTCCGGCAACGGCACACGCTCGCCGGCGGGGCCGGCCTCAGGCTTGATCGCCACCACGATGCGGATGACGATCATGTAGCCGAGCATCGCGATGATGCCGGGGATGACGGCCGCCATGAAGAGTTTGCCGATCGATTCCTGCGTCAGCACTGCATAGATCACCAGCGGCACCGAGGGCGGGATCATGATGCCCAGCGTGCCGCCTGCCGCCAATGCGCCCGTGGCCAGCGAACCGGCATAGCGATAGCGACGCAGCTCGGGTAGTGCCACCTGCCCCATCGTGGCAGCCGTGGCCAGCGATGAACCGCAGATCGCGCCGAAGGCAGCGCACGCGCCGACCGCTGCCATCGCCACACCGCCGCGAAAATGGCCGACGAAGCTGTTCACGCACCGGAACAGCGCGCGCGACAGGCCGCCATGCGTCGCGAACTGGCCCATCAGCATGAACAGCGGAATGACCGCGAGATCGTAATTGGAAAAGCGCGCATAGGCGACGTTCTTCAGCGCCGACAGCACCGGCATCCACGAGAAATCGTTCATCACCACGAAACCCCCGGCGCCGACGATGAACATGCCGATGCCGATATGGATGCGCAGCGCCAGCATCAGCAGCAGCACCGCGAACATGATGAGCCCGATGCTCATGCCCGACAGCGCGCTCATGCGGCACCCCCGTGCAACTGGCCGGCATCCGGGCCGGACGCTGCCTGCCAGTAGAGGCCGGCGTTATACAGGCCGGCGATGGACAGCAACGCAAAGCTGGGCACCATCGCCGCCACCACGGTCCAGACTGGCCACAGCAACAGCATCGATGCCTCGCCGGCTTCCTTCAGCGACGCGGCACCGACGCCGGTGCGCCAGGCGACCACCGCAGCGACCAGAGCGAGCAGCAAATGGGACAGCGCATCAAGGCGATGGCGGGTGGCGGCCGACAGGCCACTGGTGAAGAAATCTACGCGCAGGTGGTGGTGCTCCATCTCGCAGTAGGCGAGCATCGCAGCCGAAGCGACGGCCGTGCCCATTTGCATGATCTCGATATCGCCCGATACGGGCGCAGCGTCCAGCTTGCGGCCGACGATGGACACGATGGACATCGCGACCATGGCAATGAATCCGATGCCGCCGGCGATGGCGAACAGACGTGTCAGGCCATGCAGCCTGCGTCCCCACGGACCGAATGCGGGTGTTGCCGACGCCTCGTCTGCGCCAGCGAGTACTGCGTCCTCCATGCCGCCTCCCGAACAGCGGGGTATCCCCGTCTTAATGTCTGGCAATCATAACCGCGAAGCCGCGCCATCGGTCAGATTCGCCGGATGGGCCGGCGCAGTGAGTGCAGGCTTGCTGGAGTCCGGGGGTGCATCAAATCGACCATCAGCGACCGCAGGTCGATTCCGGTAAGATCACTGGCAGACCAATTAAAACAGTCCAGCACCGGAGACTCCGATGACACCGCCCCTGGCCCGCCCCCGACTTGTGCCGCTCTTGCTCGCCACGCTGCTGGCCTGGCTGTCTCAGCCAGCCGTCGCGGCCGAATGGAAGCTGATTTCCGAGACCGAGGATCCGGAGAAAATCATCAGCTGGTACGTCGACATGAGCAGCATCGTGCGTGACGATGACTACCTGCGCGCCTTCCTGCGCACCACCTGGTCCGTCCCCCAGCATGCTGCCGATGGCACGGCCTACCAGTCATCGACTTACCTGAATTATTTCGACTGCGATGCGCGCAAGATCGCGTACACCGCCAATGCCTATTTCGCCGGTGCCGAGCCGGATAACCTGCCGGTGCATGAAGAGCCGGAGACCCCCGTCTCGCGCCTGAAGTTCCAGTCGGTGGTACCGGGTTCGGCAGGGGCGATGCGGCTGGATTTCGTTTGCCAGTTCCGTTCGAAGAATTTCCTGACACGGGCCGGGGCAGTCGACCTGCGCGGTTGAACACCTGAAAAAAACGCGGCAGGATGTCCCTGCCGCGTTTCATCGCTGCCTCCCTGCGCTGGCTTAACCGAGCGCGACAGCGAGCCCCTTGACCGGTGACGATGCCAACTGCACGTCACCGGACAGCTGACCACCCTCTTCGATCACCAGCTTCCCGTAACGAACCTTGCCGGTCACGCGGCCGCTCGCATAGACGACGAGCTTCTGACGCACCGTCAGGTCGCCATCGAACTCACCGCGGATCTCGGCGATGTCGAATTCGGCGCTACCTATGAAGGCGCCCTTTTCCGAAATCTGGATCACGCGCGAATCGATCGTCGCCTCGACCCGACCTTCGACGACCAGCGTATCGCAATCGGTGATCTCGACGCCCTTGAGCTTGATATTGGGACCGACGGTAAGCTTGCTGCGCACATCCGTACCTGCGACGACTGCCGGTGCGACCATGGCGCCGGGTGGCGTGGCGATCGAGGCCGGCACGACGCGCGGCGTCAGCGAGCTTGGCGTCGATGTCGTCAATACACCAGACGCGCCGGGTGCCGACGGTGCAATCGACAATCCGTTGATGGGCTTGTCGGTCATGGGCTTGTCGCTGGCGGGGACAGCCTTGACGTCAGCGACGCTTTCGCGCTTGCCGAAAAATTTTTCTGACTTCAGCATGGATTCTCCTGGATCAAATAATGGCGCAACGCCGCGCACTGCTTGGGCTATTGCCGGAGATTAAAGTTCCTCCACTGCAGGCAAATTTTTTCGCAGACGAAAAAAAACCGCAGCACAGGCTGCGGTTTTTTTGTCGCGCTTTTTGTCGGACTGACAGAGCCCGGCAAGGCGACCCGATCAGACGCGACGCTTGTATTCGCCGGTACGGGTGTCGATCTCGATCTTGTCACCCTGGTTGACGAACAGCGGCACCGACACTTCGAAGCCGGTAGCGATCTTCGCCGGCTTCAGTACCTTGCCCGAGGTGTCGCCCTTGACGCCCGGCTCGGTGTAGGTGATTTCGCGCTCGACGGTGGTCGGCAGTTCGACCGAAATGGCCTTGCCATCGTAGAAGACGACTTCGCAAGCCATGCCGTCTTCGAGGTAGCTGATCGCATCGCCCATGTTCTCTGCTTCGACTTCGTACTGGTTGTAGTCGGCATCCATGAATGCGTACAGCGGATCAGCGAAGTAGGAGTAGGTCACTTCCTTGCGCTCGAGGACGACGATTTCGAATTTCTCGTCCGAGCGGTAGACCACTTCCTGCGCTGCGCCAGTCAGCAGGTTCTTCAGTTTCATCTTGCAGACGGACGCGTTGCGGCCCGACTTCGAGAATTCGGTCTTGATCACGACCCAGGGTTTGCCGTCGATCATGAACACGTTGCCGGCGCGGAGTTCTTGTGCGGTTTTCATAGTGAGATAGCCAAAAAGTTCGGAATGCGTGCTCGCCTGCGCGGGCCTGAGCCCAGATGGCGATGAAGACGATGGTCAGTGACGATGTTGTCTGAATGGCCAGCACGCGGGAGCTGAAGCGCACGCATTCTACCCGATTTTGCCAGCGAACTCGATCAGGCCAGCTGCCAGCTCGCGCTGTGCGCCCAGCGTTGCGGCCCATCGCTCGGCGTGTGAGCGCAGCTGCGGCAAGGCCGCATGCAAGGCAGGCCAGTCCGGCACATGGCTGCTGGTGCTGCTGGTGGTGCTGGTGGTGCTGCTAGTGCTGCTGGTGGTGCCAGCGCTGCTAGTACCAGTGCTTGCACGGCTGCCTGCGCCGGCCGGCATGCCATTCCAGCTTCGCATCGCGCTAGTCACGAGCGCAGCCGCTTGCGGCGCCATGCCGGCCGTGTACAGCGCCAGGAAGGCATCGAGCTTGACGCGATGCGCATCGTCGTCCTGCGGATACAACTGCCATAGCAGCGGACGCCCGGCCCATTGCGCGCGCACGGCACTGTCTTCGCCGCGCACGAAATTCAGGTCGCAGCTCCACAGCAGGCAGTCGTAATCGTCGGGCTCGACGAAGGGCATGCCATGCAGGGTCAGTGCGCCTTGTATCCTTGACTGCCCGGCCGGCGGCGCCAGCGGCGTGACACCGGCCGGCACCACGCAGTGCACCTGCGGCCCGGCGGCCATCGCCGCAAACAGGCCGGCCACATCAGCCCCCGGATAGCAGAACAGCGAGACCAGCGTCGTCCCTTCGGGCACATGTACGCCGAGGCGATCCAGGAAGGCGCGCCTCTGCGTGCCATCGAAATTTCGCCGGGCATCGTCATAGCCGGCTTCCTTCAGCAGTCCGCCGGTGCCGGCGCTGAAGCCGGGGAAATAGAAATGCTCGGTCAGCTTCAGTCGCGGATGCGGCGATGGCAAGCCATGGCTGCGCTCCACCCAGTCCTCGGCTGACAGATATTCAAGATTGATCCAGACCGGTGGCGTGCTGCGGTCGGCCATCGCCGCCAGGTAGGCATGCGGCAGCCGGCAGCCAAAGGCCGCGATCACGAGGTCGGCCACACCGCCGGCCGCCAGCACAGACGCGCTGCCTTCGGCTTCGCCATCGCGCCAGTGCCGTACCTGCAAGCCGTCGACCGCCTGCACGGGCAGCGCCGGATCGAGCACCGGCCGCAGCCGTTGCAGCCGCTGTACATCGTCGATCCACAAGCTCACCGCCAGCCCCTGCGCAGCCAGCGCGCGCGCCAGCCGCCAGCAGACGCCGGCGTCGCCGAAGTTATCGATGACCTCGCAAAAAACATGGGCAGACCGCAGGGAGCGCATGGATTCAACAGGCGCGCAGAAAGCGCCGTAATCGGGGAGCCCGAAGCCTACGCAGGCCGGCGCCGCCATGCAAGTTTTAATTCCTGTCAGCAATTTGGCAAAAAAGTTAACTTGTGACAAAGTTGCATAAAATCAAGTACCAAAGTGAAATGCTTCCGATAATCAAGCATTATTCCGATCGATTGATCTAGGGGAAACCCTCATGTACCAGCTCGAAGACAATCCCGAACGCGAGGCCCTGCCACAGCTCTCGGTGGCTGAGCTGCCCACGCGCGATACCGACCGCTACGCCCGGCGGTCCCGCTGGTACGTGCCCATACGCATCAAGTTTGCGATTGCCATCAGCGCCGCGACAGCGTGGATGCTGCTGTCGATCACGCTCGCGCACCCCTGGGCTGAAGCCCTCGGCGTCTGGGTAAGCATGCCGCTGGCCTGGATGATCGTCGCCGGCATTGCGCTGATCCCCGGCTTCATGAATGCCTTCCTGCTGATCAGTCTGGCGCTGGACCGGCGCCCGGGCCATGCGCCGCTGGAGCAATACCCGGGCCTCAGCATCCTGGTAGCTGCATACAACGAAGAAGCGACCATCGTCGAGACCATCGAGAGCATCGCGCGCCAGCAGTACCCGGGGCCACTCGAAGTCATCGTCGTCAATGACGGCTCGAAGGACCGCACCGCCGAACTGGTGCAACAGCAGCTGCCAAGATACCCGTGGCTGCGCCTCCACAACATGACGAAGAACGTCGGCAAGGCCAATGCGCTGAATGACGCGCTGAAGACCGTGACGCACACGCTGACAGCGACCGTCGATGCCGATTCCTGGCTGTTCCGCGATGCGCTGACCAGCATCGTCGAACGCTATTTCCACGACCCGAAAAACACCCGTGCCGTGGCCGGCGCCGTGCTGGTCCGTAATTCGCGCGCGAGCTGGATGACCCGTGCGCAGGAGTGGGACTACTTCCAGGGTATCGCCGCGATCAAGCGCGTGCAGTCGATGTACCAGGGCACGATGGTCGCGCAGGGCGCATTCTCGCTGTATGACACGGCGGTGCTGAAGCAAGTGGGCGGCTGGCCCGACTGCGTCGGCGAAGACATCGTGCTGTCGTGGAGCATCCTGAAGCTGGGCTACCGCATCGGCCACTGTGAGGACGCGCTGCTGTTCACCAATGCGCCCGCGACGCTGATACAGTTTGCCCGCCAGCGCAAGCGCTGGGCGCGCGGCATGGTCGAGGCATTCAAGAAGCACCCCGGCATCTTGCTGATGCCGTCGCTGCCGACCACCTTCGTTTACTGGAATTTGTTCTTCCCGTTCCTCGACCTGATCTTCACCGTGGTCTTCATCCCGGGTGTCGTGCTCGCGCTGTTCGGCTACTACTGGATCGCCGGGCCGATCACGCTGGCGCTGGTGCCGATGGCGATGGCGATGAACTATTTCATGTATCGGATTGGCCGCGAACTGTTCATCGAAAAGGGCCTGAAGGTACGTTTCAACCCGTCCGGATTTTTCATCTACACACTCTTCTACAGCATGATCATGCAACCGGTATCGCTCGCGGGCTATGTCTCGGAAGTGCTCAACCTGCGCAAGACGTGGGGCACCAAATGAAGCGCATCCAAAGCCACTCCTCATCCCACTGCCGTCCATCGCGTCTGCGCAGGGCGCTGGCCGCCGTACCGGCGCTGGCGCTGGCCTGCGTGCTGCCTGCGGTGTCGGCCGCGGAAGGACTGAAGCCTGCGGCTGGCGGCGGCTTTTATCATTCGACCGACAGCGAGAACTTCAGTAGTCGCCGACTGTCCGTCGATGGCATGGCGCTCTACCAGCACCTCGACAACAAGATCGGCCTGCGTTACACCAATTACGAATTCTCGAATCCGAACTGGAACCGGAAAGGCGAGCAAGTGCGCCTGATCGCCAGCCAGTTCGACCGCAAGACTCTCGACGGCTGGTCGATCGAGTCCGGCCTGTTCCGCGCAGCGAACAAGGATCTGTGGACGCTGGACGCCACCTGGCGCAAGACGCTGGCGCCGGGGCGTTCTTACGAAGTGTTCGTGAACCGGGATTTCGTCGAGACCGCGACCGCGATCGACAATGGCGTCTCGTATGACTTCGCTGGCGCGTCCGTGGATTACCAGTGGGCGCCGAAATGGACGACCGTCGGCATGGCCGGCATCCAGAATTTCTCGGATGGTAACCAGCGCCGTCACCTGCGCGGCCGCCTGATCTTCCAGCCCTCACTCGATATCGGGCTGACCACGCAGCTGCGCTATCGCTGGTTCGACAGCAGCAAGACCAATGTTGGTGGTGCCTACTTCAATCCGCCCAGCTATGACGAGCTGATGCTGGCCGTGGGCTGGCGCTACCGTGTCAACGATTGGCGCACCGCTGTGACCGGCGGCCTCGGTCGCCAGCGCATCGATACCAGCACGGCAACCACGACGCGCCTGGCCGAGGCGATGGCGGAGCGCCAGATGAGCGGCTATGCGCTGCGCATGCGTGCGGGCTATATGCATGCCGCCAGCCTGGCATCGACGGATCCTAACTACTGGTATCGCTATGTCGCGATGGACGTGCTGATCCCGTTCTGACGGCAGGCTGTTGAAGGCTGGTGGCTACGCCAGCCTCATTCCCACTCCATCTGCAGGTACAGCATTTCCGCGTTGCGCGGATTGACGCTGTCGAACAATAGCCACTGTGAGCGCTCGGTCGCAGCGGCACGCGCTGTTACCTGCTGCAGCTTCAGGCCTTCGGCAAGTCCACGCCGCACGTCGTCCTGCAGCACTTGCAGGTAACGCCGCTGCTGATCGAAATACGGCCGAGCGTCAGTCACCACCGGACCGTGGCCGGGCACCGTACGTGCCGCGCCAGTCGCCTGCAGTGACTGCATCACTGCCAGCCAGCCTTTCACATCGCCCTCGAGCGAGGGCGCACGGTCGACGAACAGCAGGTCACCCGCCCACAGGGTCGCCGTCGTCTGATCCAGCACGCTCAGGTCATGGTCGGTATGTGCAGCCGGCCAGGCACGCAAGCTCAGCTGGCGGCCGCCGAGGTCGATCGTCATCACATCTTGCACAGCACGCGTCGGCAGCACGATGCGGCTGCCCTGCGCTGCGTCGCCGAGCATGCGCGCCAGATTTTCTTCGTACAGCGGGCCGCGCGAGCGCATTGCGGCGGCCAGCCGCGAATGGCCGATGAACTCCGGCTGATCCTGCACGAAGGCGGCATTGCCGAAGATATGGTCGGAATGCACATGCGTATTGATCACGTAGCGAATCGGCAGCGAGGAACGGGCCCGGATCGCGTCGCGCAGCGCGCTGCCAGTACGGAAGCTGCCGCCGGTATCGATCACCGCGATGGCTTCGTCGCCAATCACGAAACCTATGTTGGCAATGTCGCCGTGATAGCCGTCGCCGAATTCCTCATGTGCGCCCTGGTGCACGAAGACGCCGGGCGCAATTTCGCTGAATTCCAGCACGTCGGGCGGCGCGGCCTGCAGCCCCGGCGCCAGCAGCCACAACAGTGCCGCAATTGCGGCCGCCAGTGCGGAACGCATGCTCAGTTCCTCGCCCCTGCCGCTGCCCCGGACGCGGACTCCGCCGCGATCTGGCGCAAGGCCTGCGCGAAGACCTCGGCGGGCTGGCCACCCTGCACCAGATAGCGTCCGTTGATGATCACGGACGGCACCGAATGGATGCCCTGGTCCAGATACAGCTTTTCGCGCGCGCGCACGGCATCGGCATAGTCGCCCCCGGCGATGATGGCCGCCGCCTGTTCACCATCGAGGCCGGCCGCCACGACGGCCTCGCGCAGCACGGCCGGATCGGACGGATCCAGCCCGTCGATGAAATACGCCTTGAGCAAGGCGCGCTTGAGCCGGTGCTGTGCGTCGACCCCCGCCGTCTCGGCCGCCCAGTGCAGCAAACGGTGGGCATCGAAGGTGTTGTAGATGCGCTTGCGCGCGCCGGGCGTGAATTCGAAACCGGCGTCGGCGCCGCGCTGGTACAGGTGCTGCTGGTTCTGTTCGACCTGCGCCGGCGTGATCTGGTACTTGCGCGTCAGGTGCTCGGTGATGTCTTCACCGCCGGGCTGCATGTCGGGGTTCAGTTCGAAGGGCTGGAAGTGCAGCTCGACCCTGACGTCATCGCTGACGCTACCAATCGCCTTTTCAAGCGCCGCCAGGCCGACAGCGCACCACGGGCAGGCAATATCGGAAACGAAGTCGAGGGTCAGGGTCGTATTGGCAGTCATGGCACGGATATAGAAAATGTGATGTTTCGGATGCAGCGCACAAGCCGCGCCGGCTGTTGATGCAAAGATGCTAGCACGACCCTGCGTCGCCCAAGGCGCGTTTGCCCCGGTAGGCAATTGCTGTGGCAAGGCTCTGCTGCTAGTCTGCCCTGTCTGTCCGCGAGGGCTTTATCGATTTTGAAAACAACCACCGATTCCCGGGAAAGCCGCTGATGCCTCTGCATACGCAGACCGCGATCTTCATGATTTGCCTTGTTTACCTGCTGTTGCACGGAGCGATCTGGTTCGCTCTGTCGGAGCAGAAGAACAGCCAGCTGCGGCTGTGGTGCGGCTCGGGAATTTTGTCCGGCATCGCGATTGTCTTCCTGTCGATGCGCGACCAGGTCGGCGACCTGCTGTTCATCCATGCCGGACAACTGCTGATGGTGCTGGGGAATGCCGGCCGGTCCATCGCACTGCGCATGTACCTGCAGCGTTCGGTACGGCCTGCGCTCATCGGGCACTTGCTGGTAGGACTCGGTTTCTACCTGTCGTTCGCTTACGCATTCAGCAAAGGCACATCGGAGCATGTGCTGGAAATCTATTACCACGCGTTCTATTCGATCATCTGCATCGAATACTTCCTGGTCGGCTGGCAGATGCGCGGCCAGGTGCAGCCGGGCTCGCTAGGCCCACGCGTGCTGATGATGGGCGGACTGGTCCTGAGTTCGTCACTGGGCTTCAAGATGATCATGGTTGCGCTCGATCTCGGCGCCACCAGCATCTATGCACCTGGCATCGACCAGTATGTGCTGATCACAGGGCAGTTCATCGCGATCCCGATGACGAATATCGGCTTCCTGCGTATCTTCCTCGACCGGCGCGAGCGCCAGAACCTGCTCACCGAGCGCAGCCTGGCGGCCGCCGAAGAGCGAGCCAACCTGCTGTCGCAACACAAGGCCGAGCTGCAGGACTTGCTGATCGAACGAGAAGAAATCATCCGCCAGTTGACTTTGTCGAACAAGACGGCCGGCATGGGCGCGCTGGTGGCCAGTCTCGCGCACGAGCTGAACCAGCCTTTGTGCGCAATTCGCCTCAATACCCAGCTAGTGGAGCGCAAGCTCGAATCGCCGGATTCGGACCCGACCGAGGCGCGTCGCCATCTGGCATCGATCAATGCAGACAACCGGCGCGCAGCCAACATCATCACCAAGCTGCGCAATCTTTTCGAGAACCGGCAGGAGGGCAACGAGCCCTTCGATTTCGATGAATTGGTGCGCGACACGCTGGCACTGGTCGAGGCTCGCGCCCGTTCGGAAAATGTCGCGCTTCGCCCCGCGCTCAGCGCCAATACCATCCTCAACGGCGACCACACGCAGCTGCAGCAAGTGCTGCTGAACCTGTTCAACAATGCACTCGATGCACTAGGTGGCGAGGCGCAGGCTGACAAATACATCGACGTGGCTACCCGCGTTGGCGACGGACGCCTGACGCTTAGTGTCGAGGACAATGGTCCGGGCATTCCGCCGCTGATGCGATCGTCGGTGTTCGAGCTCTTCAAGACCACCAAGGCCGACGGCATGGGCGTGGGCCTGTGGCTTTCCAAGACCGTGGTCAACGCGCACCGTGGCGACATTCGCTTCACGAGCGCTACGGGTCGGGGCACGCGCTTCGAAGTCGACCTGCCGGTGGACTGAACCCGGCGCGCACTGGTTTATACTCGACGCGACCTCAACAGCCGACACGACCGGATGCCGTGATGACTGATCCCAAACCCCTGCTGCAACTACGCCCGCTGGCGCCACTGATCGCGCCCCTGCTCGCCGCGCTGCTCGCCGTGCCGGTCCATGCCGCCACCTATACCTGCGTGACCAAGGCCATGCGCGGCAACAAATGGATCTGCAAGGACGATCCCGACATCTGCACCTTCGTCTTTACGGTCAATGAAAAGACCAAGGTCATGACGCGTCGCGTCAGCGACGAGGAACCGCGCGTGCCGGTGACGGTCGACAAATGGGAAGACAACAAGATCATTGCGCATGAAGACCGCAATCGCATCGACAGCCGCTTCATCGAGCAGTACTACTACAAGATCGGGCTGGAGAACGGCGACTTCCTGATGGCCAATGAGTACATGACCAACAGCGGCCGCTACCTGACGCAGGAAGAATTGAATGCCGCCGACCCGAAAAAATACGCGCGCTGGTTCAAGCCGCGCCTGTTCACCGAGACCGGCAGCTGCCGCTTCAAAGGCCGCAACTGAGCGCGCGCTTCTTGGCGCCAGCTTCTGCGCGCCCCGCTAAGAGCACTGTTCAGCGCGGCCTGACGCGCTTGTCGTGGAGCCGGGTTCCGGCCTCCTCGAATGCGCGGTCGAGGTAGACGGAAAAGAATTGATGATCGCCGCCCACCAGCGGCTCGGTCAGCATCTCGCCGGACGTATTGACGAAGACCAGCGTCGGCGCCACTTTCACGCCATAGCGGTTGGCGATCGCGGTCGGCGTCGTCACCGTGCCATCGAAGTCCTTTATCGCCTGCCGGCCACGCATCGACAATTCGCGGATCTGCGGCGGATCATTGCCGGCCTCGCGGATCATCGGCAGCAGGTAATTGCGGCGCACCACCTTGCAGTACGGGCATTCGGGCAGCGAGAACATCAGCACCAGCGGCTTGCCGGCCTGCAGTGCTTGCGCGGATTCGCTGCGCAAGTCCTCCACCATGGTCAGACCGTGCTGGTCGCCTTGCGCCGCGCCGGCCGTGGACAGCCCCAGCCCGAAGGCCAGCAGCACGGTCACGCCCATCATCAGGAATCGTTTCATCGAGCGGTCCTCAAGGTTTGGCCGCCGCCTGGCAGGCGAACTCGCCGGTCGTCTCTATCATGTTCCCGGTTTTCGGTTGATGCCGGCTGCCGCTGGCACGCAGCACGAGCGCTCGCCAGTCCAGCGTGAAGTCCATCGTTATCTCGGTGCCATCGGGCGCGATGCCAAGGCTGCGACAACGCACCGCCTCCTCGCCCTGCTCGCAACCGCAGATCTCGACCTTTTTCTCGAGGCAACCCGCGGCCAGTTCCGGCGGCCGCTTCACATAGCCGGCTTCGGGATTGACGCTGATGTGCCACTGCCGCGGCTGCATCACGGGCGGACTGCCGTCGAACAGGTTCTCCACCTTCAGCTGGCCGCTGCATTCAACATGCCGCGCCTGGGCCATGGCCGGCGTTGACCATGACAGCGCGAGCAGCGCCAGCATGGAAATGGCCGTGTTGCCGCACGCGCGCGCTGTGCAGCCGCGCATCATCGATGCCAGCGTCATGCCCCGGTGATGACCGTGCTTTCGTCAGTCCGGGTGTCGCCCAGGTTGTCAACCCAGGTCACAGTGATCGGGTCGCCCTTCTCGGCGCCATGGAACGTGAAGACGAGGTAAGGGTTCTCCGACACCGCCATGCCCAGCCGCGCATTGAAGACCACGCGGTCCTTGCACTTGACGACCAGGGTCTCGATGTAATGCGGTGGGATGCGGGTACCCTGTTCGTCGCGGCGCAAGCCGGATTCCATCGGGTGCCTCACCTGCAATTTGACTTCAACCGCGCCGTTCAGCAGGAACGCGCGGATTTTCATGGGCTCGCTCATCGTCTCTTCCAGATTCAACTCATTATTCGCGACGCGCCAGGCCGGTCGATGGCAAGACGCAGCGGCGCAGACAGTACGCTTGTACGGCAAGCCGATGCAACGCAGCCAGCTCCCGGTCTGGCGCGCTGCTTAGCCGCAGCCGCCGCCCCCGGCGCGCACCTTGATCATCGTGCTGCCGACATAGAAATTGCCCTCGGCACGCACGATGCCGTAGATGGTCGAGGTCTCGCCCATCTTGATGCGGGTGCTGATCGTGGCATCGGTACCGGGAGGCAGCTCGAACACCGCCGTCATCGGCGTCGGGTTTTTCTGCACGAAGATGGCCATCAGATCGGTCTTGGGAATCTTGCTGTCCATCGACAGCGGCACGACAAATCCGCTGCCGACCAGCTCGGGGCCGGACAGTACGATCTGGTTGCTGTCGACGACGGACTCTCCGCCCATGGCTTTGACGGCAGCAGCCACGGTCCTGGCGTCAGGCAGCGTGCCGTCCCATTCCGCACCGAACACCTCGGATGGTCGTATCACGCCGGCCGCGAAGGCGAGTGACAAAGCGGTGCCTATGCCGAGGAAATCGCGTCTTTCCATTCGTGGAGTCTCCTGTCTCGTTACTTGTTTTTTGCGGGTCGAGCCCGGTTTTTTCTTTTCAGTGCTCCATGATGCTTGATTCCGTGCACCGCGCGCTGGATAAACCAGCATTTTGCTCAGGATAACGGCGCAAAAAAACCCGCCGACGCTTGCGCGGGGCGGGCTCTTTTCTTTTGCCTCAGTGACCTCAGGCCGACTTCAGCACCGGTGCCGACTCGATCTGGTCGAGCGCAGTCTTCAGGTGCCCGACGGTGCGGTCGACATGCAGCAGCTTTTCGAGACCGAACAGGCCGAGGCGGAAAGTGCGGAAGTCATCGCGCTCGCCGACTTGCAGCGGCACGCCGGCGGCGGTCTGCAGGCCCAGTGCGATGAACTTCTTGCCGTTCTGGATATCCGGGTCGGTGGTGTAGCTGACCACGACGCAGGGTGCCTGGAAACCCGGCGCGGCGACGCTCTTGAAGCCCTTGGCCTCGAGCATGCGGCGCACCTTGTCGCCCAGCTCGATCTGCGCCTGCTTCAGGTTGGCCCAGCCGGCAGCACGGGTTTCGACCATGGTGTCACGCAGCTGGCGCAGGCCGTCGGTCGGCATCGTGGTGTGATAGATGTGCGAGCCTTTTTCGTAGGTCTCGACGATCTGCAGCCACTTCTTCAGGTCACAGGAATAGCTGGTGCTGGTGGTGCCGTCGATGGCGGCGCGTGCGCGCTCGCCCATGGCGATCAGGGCGCAGCACGGCGCGCTGCTCCAGCCCTTTTGCGGCGCGCTGATGATGACGTCCACATTGCAGGCCTGCATGTCGACCCACATGGCGCCGGAAGCGATGCAGTCCAGCACGAACAGTCCATCGACCGAGCGCACGGCTTCGCCGACGGCCTTCAGGTAATCGTCCGGCAGGATCATGCCGGCCGAGGTTTCGACGTGCGGCGCGAACACGACCGCCGGCTTTTCTTTCTTGATCCAAGCCACGACTTCGTCGATCGCCGGCGGTGCATAGTCGCCCTCGAAGCCGGGGTGTGCCTGGCTGGCCTTGATCACATGCAGGTCCTTGGAGATGTGACCCATCTCGAAGATCTGGGTCCAGCGGTAGCTGAACCAGCCATTGCGGATCACGGCGCACTTGCGCTCGGACGCAAACTGGCGTGCGACGGCTTCCATGCCATAGGTACCGGAGCCCGGCACCACCACCGCCGACTTGGCGTTGTAGACCTCTTTCAGGATGGACGAGATGTCATTGATCACGCCCATGAAGGCCTTCGACATATGGTTCAGCGAGCGGTCGGTGTACACCACCGAAAACTCGAGCAGGCCATCGGGATCGACGTGGGGAAGCAAGCCGGGCATAGGAATTCCTGTCTGGGTAAATATGATGTAGGGAGCCGATTGTTGGGAGGCAAGCCCTTTTTCGATGCTAGAGTTTAACAGAGCTGCAAACGCCAGCCTTGTGCATGGCACAACCACAGACGCATCGGATGCGCAGCATGGCTTTTTCGACAAGTACCCGCACTGCCGCCACAGGCTTTAGAATCCCTCCCTTTCCCGTATTCACCTTAGTAGCCCCGGAGACAGCATGCAAAGCGATATCGAGATTGCACAACAAGCCAAGATGAAGAAAGTGGTCGATATCGCCGCGACCCTGGGCATCCCCGAAGAATCGATCGAACCCTATGGCCATTACAAGGGCAAAATCTCGCTCGATTACCTGGACACGCTGAAGGGCAAGCCGGACGGCAAGCTGATTCTGGTGACTGCGATCAGCCCCACCCCGGCCGGCGAAGGCAAGACCACGACCACCGTGGGCCTCGGCGATGCGCTCAACCGTATCGGCAAGAAAACTGTGATCTGCTTGCGCGAGCCGTCGCTGGGCCCGGTGTTCGGCGTCAAAGGCGGCGCAGCCGGTGGCGGCCATGCGCAGATCGTGCCGATGGAAGACATCAACCTGCACTTCACCGGCGATTTTTCGGCGATTGCACTGGCCAACAACCTGCTGGCCGCGATGATTGACAACCACATCAACCACGGCAACCAGCTCGACATCGACCCGCGCCGCATCACCTGGAAACGCGTGGTGGACATGAATGACCGCGCGCTGCGCGACATCGTGGTCGGTGCCGGCGGCACGGCCAACGGCTTCGTGCGCCAGGATGGCTTCGACATCGTGGTCGCTTCCGAAGTGATGGCCATCTTCTGCCTCGCGACCTCGGTGCAAGACTTGAAAAAGCGCCTGGGCGACATCGTGGTCGGCTACACGCGCGACCTCAAGCCCGTGCATGCGCGCGACCTGAACGCGCATGGCGCGATGACGGTGCTGCTGAAAGACGCGCTGAAACCCAACCTGGTGCAGACGCTGGAAAACAATCCGGCCTTCGTGCACGGCGGCCCGTTCGCCAACATCGCGCACGGCTGCAACTCGGTGATCGCCACACAGAGCGCGCTGAAGCTGGGTGACTACGTGGTGACCGAAGCCGGTTTCGGTGCCGACCTCGGCGCCGAGAAATTCATCGACATCAAGTGCCGCAAGGCGGGCCTGAAGCCGGCCGCATGCGCGCTGGTCGCCACCATCCGCGCGCTGAAGTACCACGGCGGCAAGGATGTGAAGGAACTCAATACCGAAGACCTGGACGCGCTGAAGAAAGGCCTGGTCAACCTCGAGCGCCATGTCGAGAACGTGACCAAGAATTACGGCCTGCCCTGCGTGGTGTCGATCAACCGCTTCACGGCCGACACCGATGCCGAGATCGCAATGGTCACCGACCGCATGCACGCGCTGGGCGTGAATGTGGTGCTGGCCGAGCATTGGGCCAAGGGCGGCGCCGGCGCCGAAGCGCTGGCCCACGAGATTGTTCGCCTCGCCGAGCAAGGCACGGGGCCGAAGTTCGTCTATGACGACCATGACTCGCTGTGGGACAAGATGAAGAAGGTCGCAACCAGGATTTATGGTGCTGCCGACATCAGCGCCTCGGCCAAGGTGAAGCAACAGCTGCAGGCCTGGGAAGATGCCGGTTACGGCCACTATCCGATCTGCGTCGCCAAGACCCAATCGTCGTTCTCGACCGACCCGACGCTGCGCGGCGCGCCCAGCGGCCATATCGTGAACATTCGCGAAGTGCGTCTCGCTGCCGGCGCGCAATTCATCGTGATGATCTGCGGCGACATCATGACCATGCCAGGCCTGCCCAAGGTGCCGAGCGCGGTCAAGATCGACATCGACGACAACGGCAAGATCGTCGGCCTGTTCTGACATCCCGGATAACGAAGGAAGCACCATGCGCGCTGTCGTCTACACCAGCAAAGGCCCGGCGGCCGAAGTTCTGAAGATCGTTGACAAGCCGCTGCCCGAGCCCGGCCCGGGCGAGGTGCGCGTCAAGGTTGCCTTCAGCGGTGTCAATCCTTCGGACGTGAAATCGCGCTCGGGCATTGCCGCGCGCACCGGCGGCTATCCGGAAGTGACGCCGCACAGCGACGGCTCCGGCGTCGTCGACAATATCGGCGCCGGTGTCGATGCCGCACTGCTGAACCAGCGTGTCTGGATGTTCAATGCGCAATGGGAGCGCCCATACGGCAGCTGCGCCGAATATGTCGCACTGCCAGCGTCGCAGGTGGTGCCCTTGCCCGAGAGCGTGTCCTTCGAAACGGGCGCATCGATCGGCATCCCGCTGATGACGGCCATGCATGCGGTGCAAAGCTGTGGCAGCCTGCTCGGCAAAACCGTGCTGGTGCCGGGCGCGGCCGGCAGCGTGGGCTTTTATGTGACGCAACTGGCCTCGATGGCTGGCGCGCGCGTGATCGCCATCGTCAGCAGTGACGAGAAGGCGAAGCTGGCACGCGAAAATGGCGCCGCCGACACCATCAATTACAAGACCGAAGACCTGGTTGCGCGCGTACAGGCGCTGACGAAAACCAATGACGGCAGTACTGGCGCAGATTTCATCATCGACATGGATGCCGCGGCGCATGCGCCGCACTATGGCAGCCTGCTGCGTTTCGGTGGCAAGGCCGTCATCTATGGCACCAACAGCCCGCAGGTGGCGATGCCGTTCGGCCCGATGATCCTCGGCTTCGTCAGCCTTTACTACTTCATCGTCTACAAGCTGCCGCAGCCGCTGCTGCGCGAAGTACTCGACGGCGTGTCGGCAGCACTCGCGCGCCCCGGCTTCCGTCATCCGACCGTTGCAATCCATGCGCTGGAAGCGGTGGCCGCGGCGCACGAGCAAGTCGAGCGCGGCGCGAATGCGAAGGTCCTGGTTCGCCCCTGAACAGTAATAGCGGCCCACCGGGCGCTGACAATGGCAGGACGGCCATGACAAGTTTCAGCGATCACTTCGGCAAAGTCGCGGGACGCTACGCCGATTTCCGTCCCACCTACCCTGCCGCACTTTTCGACTGGCTGGCAGGTCAATGCAGCACCCATGCGCTGGTGTGGGACTGCGGCTGCGGCAATGGGCAAGCTTCGGTCGCACTGGCCGCGTATTTCCGGCATGTGCATGCCACCGACGCGAGTGCCGGCCAGATCGAACATGCAACGACGCATCCAAACGTCAGCTATGCGGTGGCTCCGGCCAGCGCCAGCGGTCTGCCGAATGCATCAGTCGACCTCGTTACCGTCGCCCAGGCCCTGCACTGGTTCGCCGACGACAGCTTCTATGACGAAGCCAAACGCGTGCTGAAGCCCGACGGCCTGCTGGCCGCGTGGAGCTACGGCATGATCGTGGTCGATGGCGATGCGGTGAATGACGCGAT
>JACCDQ010774553.1_pt1 | contig 24345 bp, 4 predicted proteins | sample 7446031 | NCBI WGS metagenome assembly JACCDQ01 (sample SAMN15323442, study PRJNA562643) | freshwater metagenome | isolation source: river surface water | place: USA:Blue River Watershed | collected 2017-08-17 | reverse complement strand
ATGGAATTTGAAGAAGGATATATTGCGGGAGCAATTAATTATGATTTTCATCAAGGTGCCGCTTTTGTGGCTGATTTAGAAACATTGGATAAATCCAAAAATTACTATGTATACTGTCGTTCAGGAGCTAGAAGCGCTAATGCGTGTGCGATTATGAACGAGCTTGGTTTTGAAAATACCTACAATTTATTAGGAGGTATTATCGACTGGGATGGCGATATTGTTGAGCCTTAATTTAAACCAAGACTAACCCCAATTTAATAACAACACAACACCATATTATGAGTACAATTCCTCAAGAATTTCAAATTACTTCGCCTTTAGTTCAAGATACCTATCTAGTTCATGGCGAATTAAAAAAATGGACTGGAGCTACTACACCAGTTTATTCGACTATATCTTCTACAGCAACGTACGCGCCTACTTTGTTAGGAACTATTCCAGCAATGGGAGAAAAAGAAGCTTTGGAAGCAGTTGAATCGGCTGATTTAGCGTTCAACAACGGTCAAGGTTTGTGGCCTACTATGAAGGTAGTAGATCGCATTAAGTGCATGGAAGATTTTGTGACCAAAATGAAAGACACTCGTGCCGAAGTAGTCAAATTATTGATGTGGGAGATTGGAAAAACCCTTGGCGATTCTGAAAAAGAATTTGATAGAACGGTGGAGTACATTTATGACACGATTGATAGTTTGAAAGAGCTAAACAGTAGAAGTGCTCATTTTAGTAAAGTGCAAGGCATTCACGCGATGGTGCGTAGAGGCCCTCTAGGAGTAGTATTGTGCCTTGGACCGTACAACTATCCTTTGAATGAAACGTTCTCTTTGTTGATTCCTGCTTTGATTATGGGGAATCCTGTGGTTTTCAAACCAGCGAAACATGGAGTTTTATTGTTATCTCCACTATTAGAAGCGTTTAGAAGTAGTTTCCCAAAAGGAGCTATTAATATTATTTACGGTAGAGGTAGAGAGGTGGCTTCGCCAATAATGAAATCAGGTAAGGTTGGTGTTTTGGCTTTGATTGGAAACAGTAAGTCGGCCATTGCTTTGCAAGACCAACACCCAAATAAAAACAGATTGCGTTTGATTTTAGGATTAGAAGCAAAAAATCCAGCGATTATTTTGCCAGACGCTGATTTGGATTTGGCTATCCAAGAATGTATTACTGGTTCGTTGTCTTTCAACGGTCAGCGTTGTACAGCATTGAAGGTATTGTATGTTCACGAATCGATTGCGCAAGAGTTCAATACTCGTTTTGCGGCTAAAGTAGATGCTTTGGCTTTTGGTAATCCGTGGGAAAAAGGAGTGATGCTAACACCTCTTCCAGAGAAAGAAAAACCAGCGTATATTCAAGAATTAATTGACGATGCGAAAGCTAACGGCGCTCAAATTTTGAATGCCAAAGGAGGAGAACATAGCGATAACTTTATATTTCCAGCGGTTTTATATCCTGTAAACAAAAATATGCGTGTGTACCACGAGGAGCAGTTTGGTCCAGTAGTGCCAGTAATTTCGTTCAAAGATATTCAAGAGCCATTGAACGATATGGCTGAATCGAATTACGGACAGCAAGTGAGTTTGTTTGGAAAAGACATCAAAACGATTGCACCGCTAATTGATACTTTGGTGAATTTGGTGTGTCGAGTTAACTTGAACAGTTCGTGTCAAAGAGGACCAGACGTATTCCCATTCACTGGTCGTAAAGATTCTGCGGTAGGTACTTTGAGTATTCACGATGCGTTGCGTTCGTTTTCGATTAGAACCTTTGTTGCTTCCAAAGACAATGCTTATAACAATGAAATCTTGCAAGAATTATTGAATAGCAAGGAGTCTAACTTCATCAATACAGACTATATTTTGTAGTCTGATTTTTTCATATTTAAAGCGTCTTATTTGTAAGAATAAGACGCTTTTTTTATTCAAAGTTATTAACAAAAAATTGTTAAAAACTTTAATTTATACGTACTATTTTTTTAATCAATGGTAAAAATAAGCATAGTGTCGTAGGTTGTAAGTAATTTAGTTTAATTATAGTGTTTGTAGTCTAGAGTTGAAGTGGTATTTAGTTCTGAAATCAGGGCTTGTGTTATTTTATATTTAGGTATTAAACATATAATTATAGAAGAAAAAATTAAGAATATTACTTTCTTCTTTAAAATTAAATTATGAAAAATAGTATGAAAAATTCCCACTTGTTTCAATCTGTTATAATTGCGCTATGCCTGTTAGTAGGTGTTTCTTCTTTTTCAAAGGAGTTAGATGTAAAAACAGATACTACCATAGGTGCTGCTATAGTTACTCCAACGGTTTCTTCTTTTTCTCCTTCAGAAGGGTATGCAGGAACTATAGTGACTGTTACAGGAACTGATTTTACATCTACTTCTATTGTTAAAATTGGTACGACAACTATTCCGAGTACTAACATAACATTTGTATCGAATACAGAATTGCAAGTAGTTGTTCCTTGTAATATTAGTTCGGGAGTAATAGATGTTGATGGTGGGGTATCTACTTCTTTTTTTACTTATAAGACGGCTTCAATAACAACTTCTTTCCCTGATTTATCATATTGTGTAGGAACAACAGTTCCTGTAGTTAATGTATCGGGAAGTCCATCGGGGGTTGTTTTTTCTTGGACAAATACAAATTCAAATATAGGATTAGCTACAAGTGGGACAGGAGCTATTTCTACTTTTACAGCAACTAATACCACCTCAGAACCTATCTCAGGAACTATTGAAATAACTCCTTCTATCAATGGGTGTGTTGGAATTTCAAAAATATATACTATAACGATTAATCCTAAACCAGTTGCCAACTCCATTACTGATTTAGTGGTATGTGAAGGAACTAATGTAAGTGGTATTGTTTTGACTGCAGCTTCTCCTTTGAATGGCTCTGGGACTTCATTTACTTGGACTTCTTCTAATTCGAGTGCAATAGGATTAAGTCAATCTAGTGGAAATACGTCTCCAATACCTACTTTCACCGCAAATAATTTAACTAATAGTGTGGTTTCTTCTGTATTTACAATGACGCCAACATATCAAGGTTGCGTGGGTAATTCAGTACAATTTACAGTAAGTGTTCAACCAGAGAGTGTTGCAGGAACAATTTCAGGGCCGAGCACGACTTGTTTTGGAACTGCCCCAGGAGTACTTACTTTAAATAACAGCGTTGGTTCAGTTGTTAAATGGCAATCGTCATCCAATAATTCAACCTGGACTGATATTAGTGTATCATCAAATACGTATACTCCAGGAATTTTGACCGCTAATACTTATTTTAGAGCGCAGGTAAAAAGCGGTAATTGTTCAGAAGTGTATACACCATCGGTGTTAATTACTGTCAATGCGTTGCCTGTAGTTAATGCAGGTTTGGATCAAACAATTTGCTCTGGTAGTTCCGTTACATTAGTAGGAAGTGGAGCTACTACTTACACTTGGAATAATGGAGTTGTAAACAATGTTGCTTTTATTCCACCAACTACTACTACATATACACTAACAGGTGTGGGAACTAATGGATGTTCAGCAACTGATCAAGTGGTAGTAACTGTAAATCCAATACCAGCAGCACCTTCAGCAAGCTCTCAAACTTTTTTAACTTCTCAAAATAAAACAGTTGTGGACTTGGTAATTACAAGTGCAGGAGCACCAGTTTGGTACAATTCAGCCTCAGGGGGGGCGCTTTATGCAAGTTCGGCATTATTGACTACAGGGACCTACTATGCTGCTCAAAAAGTCAATGGTTGTGAAAGTACAGCTAGAACTGCGGTTACTGTTTCAGTTTTTTCAGATTCAGTGGGTGGTAGTGTTTCGGGGTCAACTACAGTTTGTAGTGGTGCCAATTCTACTGTTTTAACAATTTCGGGCTACACAGGAAGTATAAAAAGATGGCAATCATCTACAGTAAGTGATTTTTCGGCTAATGTTACAGATATTACTGTTGTGAGTGCTAATTATACGGTAACAAATTTAACTAGCCCATTGTATTTTAGAGCCGTTGTACAAAGCGGGACTACAACAGAAGCTTTTTCTTCGCCTGCTTTTATAGACGTAACAGCACCATCAAATGGAGGAGTATTAACAGCAACTAACTCAAGTGTGTGTAAGGGAATTTCAGGAGGTTTGTTAACGCTTGGTAGCGAAGTAGGAAATGTTGTTAATTGGCAGCAATCCATTAATAACGGAGCTACTTGGGTTGATATTCCTAATACTTCAACCAATTATAATGCACCTGCACTTACTGATACTACTCAATATAGAGTAGAAGTTAAAAACGGAATTTGTTCTTCTTCGTTTTCTAATGTTGTTACTATTGTAGTAAAAGATACTCCAACGGTGACCGACATACCTAATCAATCTATTTGTTTAGGGAGTACCAAAACTTTTGGAGACGTATTTGTTGCAGGTAATACTTATTCTTTAACTTCTGATTTGGGTTTTTCTAGTGCTACGAATCAATCAACTATTTTATTTAATACACTAGGAACTCAAGTTTTTACCTACATCGTAACAAACACCGCCTCTGGTTGTACTACTCAAGATCAATTTGAGGTAACTACAAATCCGCTTCCTACTGCAACAGTTATTGCTAATACAACAATTTGTCAAGGTACTTCTATTGCAATTGGTGGTACTTCAGTACTTGGATCAACCTATTCTTGGAGTAGCAATCCGATAGGGTTTAGTTCAACAAATTCAAATCCAACAGTTTCTCCAACTGTAACCACTACTTATACTCTTGAAGAGACTATATCAGCTACATCATGTAGGAAAGTGAATGCTGTAGTGGTTACGGTTCAAACTCCACCAGTAGTAACTATTGTTGGAGCTCCACAATACCATGTGTGTGAAACGACTAATCAAATTCAGTTACAATCCTCAGTATCTAATTATACTACTTCATCAATAGTATGGTCAAAAGTGATAGGAACAGGAAGTTTTGATTTTACTAATATTTTAAATCCAAAATATACACCAAGTATTTCTGATATAGCAGCTGGTTCAGTAAAATTACGAATAACAGTAACAGGTTTAGGAGCTTGTACTCAAACGTACTCAGAAGATTTAGTGATTATTATTGATAAAAAGCCAATTGCAAATGCAGGTCTGGATGTAGCTACATGTGGAACAAGCCCAATTCAGTTAGATGGTTCAGTATCACAAAATGCATTCAATTATATTTGGACTTTGCCTACCAATGTAACAGGAACTTTAAATACTTCTGATCCAGCAAAACCTATTTATACCCCAAGCACAGCAGATGTTTCATATTCTGGGCCTATTACTATTACTTTAGAAGCCACCTCTAATTCAACTTGCGCAAGCACATTTGATACTGTAGATGTTTTAATCACTCCAGCACCTGTGGTCAATGCGGGACCGCCAACAACGAGTATTTGTGAAGGATCGAACTATATTGTTCCATCAGGTTCTGCTTCTGTTCAAAATGTAGATGCCAATACTATCATTTGGACCAAAGGAACAGGAGATGGTACTTTGGTTAGTGCAACTTCGTTAACGCCAACCTATATTCCGGGGCCTAATGATATTGCAACAGGTTCAGTAACGCTAAAGTTAAGTGCATCAGGAAATAATGCCTGTTCAACACCTGTATCAGATAATCTTATTTTGAATATTGTCAAAGAGCCTGTTGTAAATGCAGGTGCTGATATTACGGTTTGTGAAGGTTCTATAAATGTAGCGGCTTCTATACAAAATGCAGGAACAATTCAATGGACCACTTCTGGAGGAGGATATTTTATTGATCCAACAGCAAGTAGCCCAATTTATATACCGAGTAATTCAGATTTAAATTCTACAGTTACTTTGACTGTAACAGTGACCCCATTAAGTCCTTGTGGGACAACTAAATCAGATAGTGTTTTGTATCGAATTAATGCTAAGCCTACTGTTGTAGCAGGTGGTGATGTAACAATTTGTCAAACAACTCCCACTTATCAATTACAATCTACAGTTACCAACTCTTCTTCTATAACTTGGACATCAACGGGTTCAGGTACTTTTGATAATATTCATAATGAAGACCCAGTTTATACTTTAAGTCCCAATGATATAGTGAATGGTTCGGTTACTTTTACCGTTACTACAACTCAAGCAGGATGTACCAATGCTCAAGATTCAATGGTATTGACGATTCAAAAAAATCCAGTGGCTAATGCTGGCTTAGCTCAGGTGATTTGTCAAGGGGACTCAGTAGTATTACCAGGTTCTGCGACTAATGCAAGTTCAGTTAACTGGGTTAGAAGTGGAGGGACGGGTTCTTTTATCAATGATAATACGACTAACCCTACTTATACTTCTACAGGAAGTGAGTCAGGAGTTATTTATTTGACCCTTGAAGCTAATGCAATTGCGCCTTGTACTATTTCATCAAGTTCTGAAACTACTATTACCATAGTTCCTAAACCAACTGCCGATGCAGGAAGTAATGCACAAATTTGTGAAGGAGAAACGTATACAATTAATAATGCAAATGCAACTAATTATGTAGGTTTGCAATGGTCAACCAATGGAGATGGAACTTTTACAGGAGGGAATACATTGACGCCAACTTATACCCCTGGTATAAGCGATAAAAGCAATGGTTCAGTGGTATTAACTTTAGTAGCTACTAAAAACTTCCCTTGCAATGCCAATGCTGTAGATCAAATGACTTTAGTAATCAATAAAATACCATCGATTACAGTTATTAATCCAGATGTGAATCTATGTGTGAATAGTGGACCATATACTATTACAGGAGTAGTTCCCGTTGATTATGATACATTATCATGGACTACAACTGGTACGGGGACATTTTCGTCAACTACTACAGCGACACCAATATATTCACCTTCAGCAGCAGATTATACTTTAGGAACAGTAAAATTAAAGTTAACAGCTTCTAGAAATCCGTTGAATTGTAATTCTTCGACATTCAAAGAAATTACACTCCATTTTATATCAAAACCTACTGTAGATGCGGGGCCTCTTACTGCTGAAATTTGTCAAGGATTTTCATATGTAACTAATAGTGCTACGGCTAGTAATTATTCTAATGTTACTTGGTCAACATCAGGAACAGGAACGTTCATTAATGCAACTACTTTATTAGCTAGTTATACTCCTTCAGCTTCTGATTATAATGCTGGATTTGTTATTTTGACTTTATCAGCAAATCCAATAGCACCTTGTTCAGGACCAATCACTGATACTATTCGATTAAATTTACAAAAAACACCGGTAATTACTGTTCCAGCCGACACATCAATTTGTGTGAATCAAAACACGTTTAGCATAGGAGGGGTTTCAATTTCTCCTGCAGATGCTTACGATACGAATTCAATTGTATGGACTACAACAGGTACTGGAACTTTCTCACCTTCGGGAGATGCTTTGAATCCAATTTATAATCCTTCTACGGATGATATAGCTGCTGGTTTTGTAAATTTAAAAATTACAGTAAATCCAATTGCTCCTTGCGTAACTTCGGTATCCAACACATTCAAATTGTCGTTCCAAAAACTACCAGTAGCAACTGCAGGAGCTAATTTAACAAGATGTGCCTTGCCTTTTCAAATTACTTCAGCTACAGCTGATTTGACTACCGTTAATAATTTAGTTTGGACAACAAATGGTACAGGAACTTTTGATTATTCTAATATTATCGATCCTATTTATACACCTAGTGCTGCCGATATTTTAAGTGGTTCGGTGATTTTAACATTAACAGCGAATCCAATTGCTCCTTGTGCAATACCATCGGTGAGCAATTTTACACTAACCTTAATCAAATCTCCAATTGTAAATGTAGTAACACCACAAGCTACTATTTGTGAAGATGCTAATAATATTTTGGTATCTGGAACAACAGTTGCTAATGTTGCTTCTTATAATTGGACTTCTACTACAGGAACCATAATATCCAATTCGACTTCGTTAACACCTTTAGTAACACCAAGTGCAATTGACATTAGTAACGGTTATATCGATGTAACTATTACTGCAATTCCGAATGCGCCTTGTAGTTTATCGGTTTCAAAAACAGTACGTATTCCTATTCAGAAGAAACCGATTTTGAGTGCAGGAGCTTCTCAAACTATTTGCGAGGGTAGCGTAATTACAACTTCGGATGCTGTGACTACTCAAGTAACCAATTTAAAATGGACTAAAAATGGGGGGGATGGAAGTTTTTCTACCTCGGATACAAGTCGTGTTGTAGAATATATTCCTGGACCAAATGAAATTGCAACAGGCAAAGTGGTATTGACTTTGACAGGAGATGCTATAGCTCCTTGTTCAGGAACTATTTCGAATACTGTTGAGCATTTGATAACTAAAAACCCTGTAATTACGGTAAACCCAACCGAGGTTACTATTTGCGAAACAGACACGTATCAAGTACCATTGAGTCAGATTAATGTGATTAATCCAACTTCAGTAGCTTCTGTTCAATGGACAACTACGAATCCAAGTTTTTTAACAGGAAGTACTACATTTACACCAACATACAGACCTACTCCTGCAGACGTTGTTGCGGGTTATGCCAATTTAGTATTGACAGTAACTCCTATTGCTCCTTGTGCTACACCTATTGTTAAGACTATTAAAGTGAATATCACTAAGAAAGCTACGATTGATGCTACTCAAGCCAATTATACTTTTTGTGAAAATACACCAAAACAGTTAACAGCTGATTTTGCTAATCACGATGCCGCTACAATTCAGTGGCGAATAGTTTCAGGATCGGGAACTTTATCGGGAACCAATACGGCTACTCCAATCTATACTCCTGATGCTTTAAGTACAACTGTTATAATTGAAGCCAGTGTAGCTAGTAATTCGCCATGCAGTGTGATTACCACTTCTCAATTTACTTTGAATGTGATTAAGAAGCCAATAGTAACTTTTGCAAAAACAACCGATACTATTTGTAACACTCAAACTTCGTATGCGCTAAATGGGAATTCTGTTGCTAATGTAACAACCAGTACCACTTATTTATGGACAACAACAGGAACGGGTACATTTGCTAACAATACAGCATTGGTAACCACTTATAATTTTTCGGCAGCTGATTTATTATCTAATTCAGTAACATTAAGATTATTAGCAAAATCAGATGTTTTATGTGCATTGACGGATTATAAAGAGATTGTTATAACTATTAAACCCGCTCCAACGGTAAGTACAGTTCCTACTGAAACCATTTGTGAGGGAGTAGTGTTTACAGCTACAGCTATTGCTACGAATGAAAGTTCTGTGCTGTGGACAACTGTTGGAACTTCCAATGGGACATTTACTAATGCAAATTCTGAAACAGCTTTATACACACCAGGCACTAATGATACCACTAGCTTTACATTACGATTCACAGCTATTGGCGACCCTGTTTGTGCTTCGGCTACCACTACAAAAACAGTTACTATTCAAAAACAACCAATAGTTGATGCAGGTATAGAAAATAGAAATAATTGTTCCAACGAACCGTTTCAAATAACAGGAGTGACTGGACAAAATACAGGAACTATAACTTGGAGTTCAAACTCAAGTAGTGGTGTTAATAAAGGTACTTTTAGTAATCCGTCTGTATTAAACCCAATATATACTCCTAGTGCTGCCGAAATTGCCGCAGGAACACCTATTACATTAACAGTTACAGTAGATGCTATTTCTCCTTGTACTAATTCTGTTTCTGATTTTATTATTCTAAATTTAAATCCAAAACAGGTAGTCAATGCAGGATTAGACCAAACTATTTGCGAAGGCGCTACTATAAGTTTGGTAGGAGCTGTAACACATACTTCGAGTGTAAATTGGACAAGTAGCTCGTCAGGAGCTTCTGGATTTGTTAATCCAAATTCGGCTACTACAACGTACCAACCCAATGCTACAGATATTTTGAATGGAACAGTAACTTTGACGCTTCATGGGCTAAGTGATTCAAATTGTCCAGAAGTTGTGGATACAATGGTAGTAACAATTGTTAAAAAACCAATTGCTAATGCTGGCGCCAATGTTACCATTTGCGAAGGAACATCTTATACGTTAGTTAATGGGGAAGCCTCAGCACAAAATTATACAACGATTACTTGGACAGCAACAGGACCGGGAACTTTAGATTCGAGTACCATACATGGTTTAACGCCTACCTATAATCCTGCTCCAGGTCAGGTGGGTACAGTCACTTTAACAATGACAGCCTCAGGTTACAGTCAGTGTGGAACAAATGCTGTTACTACCAAAACTGTAACTATCATAGCAAAACCTTCTGTATCAGTTCCGAGTACAAGAACGATTTGTCAAGGTCAGGCATTGACATTGACAACAGCAGAAGTAACAGCTTCTGATTATACCGCCTTAAACTGGACATCTTCAAACGGATTAGGAACGTTTGCTCCTAGTACTAGTTTGGCTACAGTCTATACACCTACAGCAACACAATCCGGGACCGTTAATTTAAGATTAACAGCGACTGCTTTGAATGCTGTTTGTGCCAATGCTTTTGCAGAAGTAGCTGTTACAGTTATTCCTAGTCCAATAGTTAACGCAGGAGTAGATGCTACTATTTGTCAAACAGCAACCCATACAATTTCAGGGGCTAGTGTACCACCGGGATCAGTATTTAATTGGACTATTAGTGGTCCAGCTAGTATTAGTCCAGGAACAGAAACTACCCTTAATCCTGTTTTGGTCCCTAATGCAGGAGCATCAGGAACAGTAACATTGACTTTGACAGTTCAAGGTGGTACACAGTGTCCAACTCCTGTTTCAGACACCGTAACGTTAACAATTTTCCCTTCTCCATCAGTAGATGCAGGAACAAATCAAACAGTTTGTGAAGGAGTAGCTTTTGTTACTTTGAATGGAACAGCAACGAATGGAATTAATTATACTTGGACAACTGATGGAGCAGGAACTATTCAAACAGGAACTAATCCATTACAAGCTAAATATATTCCAGATCCTATTGATTATGCTAATTCTTCGGGAGTTAATGTAATTACGATGTATTTGACTGCAGGAGGAACCAATGGTTGTTCTCAAGTTGTAGATTCTATGACAATTACTTTATACTCTAAACCCAAAGTTTTTGCTGGAATTGATCAAACAGTTTGTCAAGGAACTACCGTTTCTTTAGGAACAGCTACCGCAAGTAATTTTAGTACCGTAACTTGGACTACATCGGGGAATGGTACTTTTGACTATTCAGGTTCTAATGGAGGAATAAAACCATCTTATATTTTAGGCTCAAATGATCTATCAACAGTTACATTGACGATGTCTGCGATGCCAAATGCCAATTGCTCACAAGTTGCAGTTACAGATCAAGTTGTAATTACAGTTCATAAAAATCCTAGTATTGTAGCTTCTTCAACAGAAATTACAATGTGTGCCGAGACATTTACCTTACCAGATGTAATAACGGTAAATAATGCAAATTCTATTTTGTGGACAAATACCACAGGAATGAGTACTGTTGGTACTATTATAAACGGAACTTCGGAAACTCCAATAGTAACGCCTACAACTGCTGAAATAGCAAATGGGTTTGTATTATTAACTGTAACAGCTCAGCCATTAAGTGGTTGTTCCACATCTGATTCAAAAGTAATTAAGGTAAACTTAGTACCTAAAGCTACAGCTAATGCAGGAACAGATGCAGTCTTTTGTCAAGGAACTCCAATAGTAGTTAATAGTAATGCTAGTGTAGCAAATACTACGAATTTTTATTGGACTGAAAATGGATCTGGTACAATTAAAGCTTCAACATTAAATACATTATTCCCAGAATATCTACCAGGATCTAATGAAACGGGAATGATTACGCTTACATTACACGCTTTAAATACGAATCCATGTATTAGTGAAGTTACAGATACTATGGTTGTGACTATCAATCCGCAGCCAACAGTTACTGCAGGACCAGATGCTACAATTTGTGAAACATCAACCTATAATTTAGTAAATGCCACGGCAGCAAATTATGATAATTTGGCTACTAATTTGGAATGGGTAGCTTATCAGGATAGTAACGGAACTACCTTGGCAACTGGAACATTCTCAAATGTACATTCTGTGAATCCTACCTATGTGCCAAGTACTTCAGATATAGCTTCAGGGAAGGTATATTTGACTCTTAAAGTAGCTAGTACAAGTTGCGGAACATTAGTTGCAGATACAATGGAATTGACAATTGCTCAAGGAACAGGTGTAAATGCGGGTGTAAATGCTTCAATTTGCGAGGGCAGTACGTTTACATTGTCACAAGCAACAGCAGATAATGTTTCTGCCGTATCATGGACAAGTTCTCAAAATAGCAACGGAACTTCAAGCTCAACGTACCAATCGGGAGTATTCAGTGATTCGTCAATTTTAAAACCAGTATATACTCCAAGTACAGATGATAGTAATTTAGGGTATGTTTATTTGAATTTAACAGGATCGAGTAATTCAACTTGCCCTGCTAATTCGAGTGTAATTCGTTTGGATATCGTTAAAAAACCTACAATATCTGCAAGTGATATACAAATGTGCGTTAACAGTCCGCAGATTACTTTGAATGGGACAGCTTCTAACTATCAATCGGTAAATTGGAGTGTTCAAAGCGGTCCAGGAAGTATTATTGCTAATTCTACAAATCCTTTGAATCCTACTTATAGTTCGGGATTATCAGTAAATGAGCCTACGAGCAAAACGGCAGTTGTTCGACTTTATGTAACACCAAAAGCAGGATGTCCTTCCTCTGCTGCAGTTTATGAAGATGTCACAGTAAATATTCAAGCTTTGCCTACAGTTGAAGCAGGAGTAAGTGGATCAACTTGTTATATTGCAGGACAACCTATTGCAGCCTTCTCAATCACAGGAACGGATGTTACCAACGGAGGTACTCAAAATTGGACAACTTCTGGAGCAGGAACATTTACTATAGGAAATCCTGTATTGTATAACTCATTTAGTAATAGTTGTACCTCTGAAGTATTGACCTTAACAGTGAATGGAGTAGGAGCTTGTAGTACTAGCACAAAATCAGATTCAGTAACTTTGACAATCAATTGCTCTGCGCCTAATTTAGGAACTATTTCGTCGAGTAATGGAAATACAATTTGTCAAAGTGAAACAGCTACAGTTACTTATACGGTTCCTGTAAATCCTAATGTGTTGACATACAATTGGTCGATACCTTCTGGAGCTACTTTAGTTTCGGGACAAAATACAAACACGATAACTGTTCGTTATGGAATAGGTTCTTTGTCAGGAAATATTTCTGTGTATGGAGCAAATGGTTGTGGGAATGGCTCAATTTCTACTTTCCCAATTACGGTGAATGCATTGCCAACAGCTACTTCAATTAGTGGACAACAGCAAGTTTGTGCGGGAACTTCGGGGATTGTGTATACAGCTTTGGCTGTGCCAAATGCGACAAGCTATACCTGGACTCTTCCAAACGGTAGTACTGTAACTACAGCTTCTAATACAATTACTATCAATTATCAAACGACTGATGTTTCAGGTAATTTAAGCGTAGTGGTTAATAATGCTTGTGGGGCAGGACCTATTTCAGCTAATTATACAATTACGGTTGTTCCTAAACCTACTTTTACGAGTAATTTAACACCTGCGGCTATTTGTAGTGAATCAATATTCAATTATGTGCCTACTTCATCAACTTCTGGTGTTACATTTTCTTGGACCAGAGCTACTCAAAGTGGTATTTCAAATCCAGCAACAACGGCTAATGGAAATATTAGTGAAGTATTAGTGAATACGACATCAAATCCAATTAATGTAGTATATCAATATACAATTCAAGGAGCTGCGCCGAGTTCTTGCTCAAATGTGGCTACAGTAACGGTGACAGTTAATCCTACACCTAACTTAACATCTTCTACTAATGTAGCGGTAATTTGTTCCGGAACTACATTTAGTTATACTCCAACAAGTACTGTTTCAGGAACAATATCTTGGACACGAGCTGCAGTTGCAGGAATTTCTGAAGCAGCTACTTCTGGTACGGGTTCAATTAGTGAGATTCTAACAAACACCTCTTCTTCAACTAAAACGGTGGTTTATAAAATCACTTTACCAGTTAATAGTTCGGGATGTTCTAAAACATTCGATTTATCTGTTGTTATAAATTCGTTGCCAACAGCTACTATTTCGGGTTCAACAGCAGTATGTAGCAATAGTACAAATCCAACGGTTACTTTTACAGGTGCCAATGGAATTGCTCCTTATACATTTACATACACCATTAATGGAGGAGCAAACCAAACCATTACAACCGCTACTGGAAACAGTGTTTCATTAAATGTTTCTTCAGCAAATGTAGGTTCATTTGTTTATAGCTTGGTTAATGTTCAAGATGCGAGCAGTTCAAGCTGTTCACAGCAGCAATCAGGTTCAGCTACTGTAACAATTAATGCTTTACCTGTATTAGTTGTCAATCCACCAGCTCCAGTTTGCGCGCCAAATACAGTAGATCTAACAGCGGTTACTACAGGATCAGATGCGGGATTGAATTTTACGTATTGGAGAGACGGTTTGGCAACTATTCCTTACACTACTCCAAGTTTAGCTACAGCAGGAACGTATTATATTAAAGCGACAAATTCAAATGGATGTTCTGATATTAAATCAGTAACGGTTTATGTTAATCCATTACCAACAGCTTCTATATCAGGAACGACTACAGTATGTAAAAATAGCGCTAGTCCTGTAGTGACATTTACTGCAGCTAATGGAACTGCACCTTATACATTTACATATACCATAAATGGAGGAGCAAATCAAACGATCACCACCTCTACGGGAAGTAGTGTGACTATTTTAGCATCTACTTCAACGGTAGGAACTTTTAATTATAGTTTGGTTAGTGTTCGTGATTCGAGTACTTCTGCTTGTACACAATCGCAATCAGGGACGGCAACTATTACTATTAATTCATTACCAACAGCGACTATCTCAGGTACAGTTTCGACTTGTGCTAATGCGGTAAATCCGATTGTGACATTTTCAGGAGCTAATGGAGTTGCACCTTATACATTTACGTATTCTGTCAATGGAGGTGTTAACCAAACAATTACTTCTATCTCAAATAGTGTGACATTACCTGTATCTACCAATACGGTTGGTATATATACTTATAATTTGGTTAGTGTAAGCGATAGTAGTTCAACAGCTTGTTTACAATCTCAAACAGGAAGTGCAACAATAACCATAAATCCTTTACCAACACTTATTATTACGAATCCAGCTGAAGCTTGTGTACCTAATACAGTAGATTTAACCTCTACCACAACCGGTTCAAGCTCTGGATTGACTTACAGTTATTGGAATGATAATGCGACAACAGTTGCTGTTAGCAGTCCAAATATCATTTCGGTTTCGGGTACTTATTTTATTAAGGGAACAGATGCTAATGGATGTTATAATGTTAAACCAGTAGTTGTAAAAATTAATCCAGTACCAACAGCAACGATTTCAGGAACGACTAGTTTTACTGTTTGTCAAAATGCAACTCAACCTTTGATAACTTTTACAGGTGCTAATGCAACTCCTCCTTATGTATTCCAATACAAAATTAATTCAGGAGCGGTTCAAACGGTATCTACGACAGCTACAAGTAATACGGTATCAGTTGCAATACCTACATCGGTTGTAGGGAATTATGTAGTTACTTTAATCAGTGTGCAAGAATCGAGTGTATCGACTTGTAGTAATTCGTCAATAACTCTACCAAATCAAGCATTTATTAATGTTGAACAGGGAGGAACTATTACTCCTCAGAATGCGATGACGGTTAGTCAAACAATTTGTCAAGGTTCGTCAATGAGTCCAGCAGTCTTCACTATTGGAGGTACGGCATCGAGTGCTTTTGTTACGAATTTACCAGCAGGAATTAATGGTGTTTATAATTCAGTAGCTAAAACATTGACTTTGTCAGGTAATCCAACCGTAGCAGGAATATTTAATTATTTAATTCATACAGCAGGGTCCGTAAATGGATGTGATTCCTCTTACAATGGAACCTTGACGATTAATGCAGATGATATCATAAATGTTTTAACTCCAACTACAGTTAATCAAAAAGTATGTGCTTGTACTTCAATTCAGCCAATTGCTTACAACTTAGGAGGAGGAGCTACAGGTGGAGATGTAGTCTTTTCACCTCACGCCCCTGCAGGATTAATTTGGTCTATCGCTTCAAACACACTAACTATTTCAGGTAATTCTTGTGAGGTAGGAACATTTACATACACAGTACAATCGTATGGAATTTGTGATCAAACAACCTATTCGGGTACTATACAAATTGCACAGAATGCAACAGTTAACGTAGTTTCAGGAAATCCAAACACTACCGTTTGTATAGGAACTTCATTTGCTGTTCCTGTTACGTTTGCAATAACCCCTTCAACAGAGACAATGGTTCTTACAGGTGTGTTGCCTTCTGGAGTAACTTTTAACTCTGCAACGGGAATACTTTCTGGAACACCAACTCAAAGTGGTTCATTTCCTTATGTTGTTGCCTCATCAACAGCTTGTGGAACTAGTTCGGCTGGTACAATTATAGTAAATCCTGTACAGTCAATAAGCTTACTTTCAGGAACGGCTAGTCAGACCGTTTGTATCAATAGTACAATCAACCCAATTACTTTTACAGTAGCTTCTGGGGTAACGGGTGTAAATGTGAATCCAGCTTTGCCAAATGGGATAACAGCTTCATTAAATAGTACAACAGGAATAGTAACTATTTCGGGTGTACCAACAGTAGCTACGAGCTTCCCTCAGAATTACAATATTACTACACAAGGAGGTTGTGGTTCGGCTGCAACAACAAGTATTAGTTTTGATATTAAGCCAGCTGCGAGTATTACTTTCTTGAGTAATTCGTCTTCTCTGAATCAAGCAGTTTGTCAAAATGGACCTATTGTACCTATCCGATTTACATTAGGAGGAGGAGCTACAGGTATTGTCAATCCAACATTACCAGCAGGTTTGGCTATTTCATTGGATGCTTCAACAGGAGTTTATACAATCTCAGGAAATCCAACAGTTAATGGAACTTTTACCATTCCGATAACTACGACAGGTTGTTCAATAACAGAAAATATTGTAATATCTAATGTAAACTCTGCAGTATCAATTAATTTGATTTCTGCTGCAGGTACAGATAATCAAACTCTGTGTCAAACTAATTTTAATACTGCCATTGTTTCTGTACGTTACACTATAGCAGGGGCTACAGGTGTTTCTGTAACGGGATTGCCAACAGGAGTTAGTTCGTCATTCAATTCGACAACAGGTGAGTTGTTAATTAGTGGAATTCCAACCCAAGCGGGAATCTTTAACTATGCTATTACTACATTACCTTGTAGCAGTGTTAAAACAGGTGTATTAAAAGTATCGACTCCAATGGCCATTACCAATGAGTCAGTTACTAATGTAACTTGTAGTACTGCTCAAAATGGAGCTATATCAGTGACCATCTTTGGAGGTGTAACCTCAGGTGGATTGTATGCGGTACATTGGTCAGGACCAAATGGTTTTCAACAAAATCAAACCAATATCACTGGTTTAGAAGCTGGAAATTATACCCTTAGCGGAACAGATGCTATTGGTTGTCCATTACCAACTAAAACCTATACAGTACAACCTGCCCAACCGATAGTAATTTCTTTAGTATCAACAACTAATGTAACTTGTAATGGAGCATTGGGATGTGCTAATTTCAATTATACAGGGGGAAGTGGTATTTATACGCAATTTGTTTTGAAGTATTTGGATCCATCTTCTCAAGCATTGAATACGGTTGTTCCTTTGAATAATAATTATTTCAATATTTGTAATTTGAAAGCAGGTCTTTATTATTTATCGGTTACGGATAGTAATAACTGTACTACAGATCCTTATTTGTTTACAATATATGACTACAGTACACTTAAAATTAATTCGGTTAGTTTAGACGAAACGTTATGTGCTAATACAGCGGGTAAAGTTAGAGTGTCAGTATCTAGTTTAGATAGTAATCTTACATTCTATTACAATAATTCATTAGTTTCTAGTGTTGATTTAGGTAATAATGTGTATGAAATATCAATTGCAAATCCAACAACTCCTGCCGGAATTATAAAGGTGATGAATAGTCAAAATTGTTGGGATACAAAAACAATAAATACAACGATTGTTAACCCACAGTTGAGTTATACATCATTAAATTTAACAACGTATGGCAATGTTTCAGTAAATGAAAGTGTTAAGTTTACTAACGGATTAACTGCGTCAAATATACCAGCAGAATACGATTATATCGTTTGGGATTTTGGGGATAATAGTCCACCAAAAGTGTTTTATAATCCAGAAGATATTAACCCAAATAGCTTAGGTGAAAGCATAACAACAGTGTATCATACTTATGCTATAGATGGATTATATCCAGTGACATTAACAGTCTATAATCAGTTTGGTTGTTCTCGTTCTATCACTGAAATTGTGACTGTAGGTCAAGGAGCTGGTATTATGTTACCAACGGCCTTTTCACCAAATAATGATGGTATCAATGATTTATTTAGACCTTCATTATTAGGGTTGAAAGAAGTAAGCATGAATATTTATGATAATTGGGGTAATCTTGTTTATGAAATTAGTTCTGATACAGCCTCACTTCCAGTCGATTGGGGTTGGAATGGTACAGAAAAAGTAAATTCAGAACCAGTTAATGGCACCTATCGTTATTATATTATGGCTAAAACTATTAATGATAAAATAATTGAAAAAGAAGGACACTTTATCCTTATTAAATAGTAAATATTATGACTACTAAATATATATACATTTTTCTTGTTTCTATTTTCTGTCTTCCTATTTTCGGACAAGATTTTGCATTGAAAAATCAAAATAAGGTAATGGGAATTGTTAATCCTAGTTTTTACGGTTTTGGAGATTCTTCAAAAGCAGGGGTAATTTATAGTACAGAAGGGTACAATGAGGGTAGCAAAATTGAATCTCGATTTGGATTTGCGACACATTATTTTGATAATAATGAGTTTTCATTGGCCTTAGATGTTAATTCAACAAAAATTAGTCAATTAGGATATTCTACCACTCAGGCGAATATTCATTATATCTATAAGGCACAATTAACCTATGATTGGACATTTAATCCTTCTATAACTGTTGGTTATGGAAATAATAGATTGGATTATTCGTCTTTAATTTTTGAAGATCAGATTAATGTTCTTACTGGGTACATAGCTGGAATAACTAGGGATCCAGTAACAATAGATAATAAAATTAATTATGTTGATATTGGTGCTGGAGCAGTTGTTCATAATAATAGAAACTTATTTTTTGGATTAAATATAAAACATATCAATCGTCCTGAAACTTCATTTAATAGTGATGCAAGTAATAAAAAAGATTTACTGATGTCTTTGCAATCTGGGTATGAAAGAGATTTAAATCCCTATGGACAAAGTGCTTTTTTACCTGAAAACTCGTATTTGTATTTGTATAATTCCTTTGCAAAACAAGGAGCTAAAACAAGAATCGATTTGTATCAAGAAGCTATTTTAGGGAATGTCTCTTTTGGTTTAAATGAACATTTTAATAAATACGATGGATTTTCGGTTTCACAAGTAGGAACTTCATTTAGTATTTTTATTGAAGAAATAGAAGTTGGGGCTAATTATTCATTTGATATTGGTAGTAAAAAGATAGCAGGGACAACGTATAATTCATTTGAGATTTATGTTACGTTTGACTTTAATCCGTTTAAGAAAAACCGAAGAGGAAACAACAGTCGCTTTTATGATATGCAATAAAAGATAATTAAAAAGGCTACCACTGGTAGCCTTTTTAATTATAAATATATATCAATATAAATCTGGAAATTGAGAAGGATTTACTTCACTTATCATAGCATAAATTTTCTCAAAGATATCATCTGCGGATGGTTTTGAGAAATAATCACCATCTGTACCATAAGCCGGTCGATGTGCTTTGGAAGTCAAGGTTTGTGGTTTACTGTCTAAATAAGAATATCCATCTTGTTCTTCTACAATTTGTTGTAAGATATACGCCGAAGCTCCTCCAGGAACGTCTTCGTCAATCACTAGTAAACGATTGGTTTTAGCTATGCTTTTTACAATATCCTTATTAATGTCAAAGGGTAATAAAGATTGAACGTCGATTATTTCACAATCAATGCCTATTTCGGCTAATTCATTAGCAGCTTGTTCCACTAATTTCAAGGTAGAACCATAAGAAACCAAAGTGATATCTTTACCTTCACGAAGTGTTTCTACAATTCCAATAGGGGTTTTAAATTCGCCATAATTCAAAGGAGCTTTCTCTTTTAATCGGTACCCATTTAAGCATTCTATTACTAAAGCAGGTTCATCAGCTTCTAAAAGTGTATTATAAAATCCAGCTGCTTGGGTCATATTTCTAGGAACCAAAACGTGAATTCCTCGGATGGCGTTAATAATCATTCCCATTGGAGAACCCGAATGCCAAATACCTTCTAATCGGTGACCTCGGGTACGAATGATTAATGGTGCTTTTTGTCTTCCAAGAGTTCTGTATTGTAAAGTAGCTAAATCGTCACTTAAAATTTGAATGGCATACAATAAATAATCCAAGTATTGAATTTCAGCAATTGGGCGAAGTCCTCTTAAAGCTAGTCCAATTCCTTGTCCTATAATAGTTGCTTCTCGTATTCCAGCATCAGTAACACGTAATTCGCCGTATTTCTCTTGCATGCCTTCTAAACCTTGGTTCACATCGCCAATATTTCCTGCATCTTCTCCAAAAACTAAAGCTTCAGGGTATTTGGTAAACAAGGCATCAAAGTTATCTCGTATTATCATACGGCCATCGGTATCAGCAATGGTATTCTCGTTGTACTTAGGTGCTATTGGCTGAACAGAGTATATATTAGAATTGGATTCAGAATGCAAATGGCTGCTGAATTTTTTCTGAGTCCCTTCAGTATAATTCTGAATCCATTTTGAGACTTCTGCTTTTCCACTTTCGTTAATTAACAAACGTAATACTTTACGTGCAGTACCTAAAATCTCCTTTTTTAAAGGATCTTTGATGTTTTTTAAAACAGCAGCGTATTGAAGAATTTTGGTTTTATTTTGACTAGTTTCGGCTACTCGTTCAAGTAGCGATAGTAGTTCTTTTTGTTCGTTTAAAATGGGATTGATAAATTCATTCCAAGCCTCTTTTTTTCCTTCAAGAACTTCTTTTTTAGCGATTGCGTCTATTTCGTCTAATTCTTCGGGTGATGCAATATTAATAGCAATCATCCATAGTCTCATTTGGCGAATGCAATCAAAATCTTTTTCCCAAGTCAATCGTTCGGCACTTTTGTATCGCTCATGAGAACCAGAACTCGAATGACCTTGTGGTTGTGTTAATTGAGATACATGAACCAATACAGGAACATGTTCGGTTCTAGCTAAATCTTCTGCTTTTTGATACGTTGCTATTAAGTCGGCATAATCCCAACCTTTTACTTTTAAGATTTCAAATCCGTTTGTTCCTTCTTCTCTTTGGTATCCTTTTAAAATTTCAGAAATACTTTCTTTAGTAGTTTGGTGTTTTGCATGGACAGAAATTCCATATTCATCGTCCCAAACACTGATGACCATTGGCACTTGTAAAACTCCAGCGGCATTTATAGTTTCAAAGAAAACACCCTCAGAAGTACTGGCATTGCCAATAGTACCCCAAGCAATTTCATTTCCTTCATTAGAAAAATTAGGGGCATTAGTTATTCCTGAAACTTGTCGGTATATTTTTGAAGCATAAGCTAATCCCAAAAGGCGAGGCATTTGTGCTGCCGTTGGGGAAATATCGGAACTCGAATTTTTTTGTTCGGCTAAATTTTTCCAAGATCCATCTTCATTTAAACTATGGGTTACAAAGTGGCCTCCCATTTGTCTTCCTGCTGACATAGGCTCGTAATCCAAATCGGTATGTCCGTATAAACCAGCAAAGAATTGTTTGATTGTCAATTTTCCAATGGCCATCATGAACGTTTGGTCACGATAGTAACCAGAACGGAAGTCACCTTCTTTGAAAGACTTAGCCATAGCTAATTGAGGCAATTCTTTTCCGTCTCCAAAAATGCCAAATTTTGCCTTTCCAGTTAGTACCTCTTTACGTCCAAGTAAACTACATTCTCTACTTGTTGTAGCAATTTTGTAGTCATTCAAGACCTCTGTTTTGAAGTCTTCAAACGTTAATGTTGTATTCGTTTTTTCTTTTATCATAATTGAAAAGGATGACATAATGTACAAATCTAATTAAAAACTACTTATTTTCATAGTATGTCTAAAAATTAAATTTAGCTTTTTGTAATCATTTTGGTTATTTTTGGCTTTTTGTTGAATTATTATTTGTAAAAATATAATTTGTTAAATAAATATGTAATTTAATTCAAATAAATTGTATATCCTTAAAACCACTTTCTATTGAAAAGATTGATTAACGTTTTAGGTGAAAAAGTGACCACAAAACGTATTTTTTCATTGTAGTTTTTTTGATTTATTTCTAGGCCGTTATTAGAGTAGATGGGTAAATACAATTCAAAATAATCAGTAACAAAGTTCAATCGGATTCCACTATCGTAAACGAAATGGCCATTTTTAGATTTGTTTTTAATAAGACCAAGGTCGCCATATAACTCAATCCAATTCCAAATATTTACGCTTCCGTTTAATGTAACCATCCATTGATTTGCAAAGGGAATATTTAATTTTGATTTAAATCCACCTTCTGCTTGAATATATTGTTGGCTAAAAAAACCGGTACTTTCAGATCTTCCATAAAAATTATAATCAAACAAATAGTCTGTAGGTCGATCTAAGGCAAAACTAAAATAGTCAGAATTAGATTTGTTATATAAAAAAGTACCTGCAAATAAGCGTAAATTAATTTGTCGATTACTTTCAAATAACTTTCTATATTCAATTTCTGCCGCAATTTTTCCGAATTTTTTTGAGAATTGAATATCACTACTTGAACTAATGTGATTGGTTATTTCGGTCTTTGTATTAAAATACCGAGCATTTAAAACAGAATAATTTTCACCAAAATTAGTAGAAATCAATTCACTCTTTTCTCTATTTACTATAACTTGTCGAATAGCAATCCCCTGTTTTCTATTGTCTCTAAAATTAGTTTCACGTATTCTAAATTCGATAGAAGGAGAAATCTTAGTGTAAGTAGCATCTGGAGCGTAATGAAAATAAGCTCCACTAAGAGTATATCTTATATTAAACAATTTACTATCTCTGTAATTTTCATTAATAATAAGTGCGCCATTTCCTGAAACATTTTTAGATTTTGTAGAAAATGCTGGAGCTATATCAAATATAAATGGCTTGTCTAAAACAGTTTTATTATGCAAGCGCAATCCAGGAGAAATTCCATCATAAAAATTATAGGTTACTGAGGGAACATATAAAATTTGATTGTAATAAGGATCTTCTAAATCTTTCATAAAAACAAATTTTATTGGTCGATTATTCGGAAAAAAACCTTCTAATTTTTTCCAATTATTTCTCAAATTGTATTCAGGAACTTCGTTTTTATAGTTCAATATAATTTTATCTGCATGATTTCTTTTTAAAGTAAAAGTACTGTCGCATTCCTTTAAATCTAACCATTCTTTAAATACAATATCCCCTTTTTTAATTCCATAAATTGGTATTGGGATAGGAATTTCGGTTTTATTTTTTACAGAAAAGGTGACACTGTTTTTGGTTTGTGAAACTTTAGAGAATTTATAATCGATCAACTCCCTAGAATTTACAATAGTGGTAAAAAACCAATCAATATTTTTATTGGTATTGGATTTTAATATATTCTCAAAGTCTGTATTGGAAGTTTGTTGTGCCTTATTTTTTATATAAAATTCACGAATGCTATTTTTAACGATATCGTTTTGCAAGTAATTATCTAAAAATCGAATACTTAAACCAGCTCTGTACTTACTGGCAATTTGTTCATTGAATTTGATTAAATCAGTTTTTGTACTGCCAAGTGTTTGGTCTAGATTTTTACGAGCCATCAGCATATAGAAGTAACTGTATTGCTCGTTGAATTTTAGATTGGCTAAATTATAGCTTTTTAAAAGTTTGTAACTCGAAGCTTTACCTAACATTTTGGTGTCTGGATGATATTGTTCTATATATTTAATCATAGCATCCATTTGTAATGCATCATAAATCCAGTTGTCTTTTCTTGGGTCTAAATGCAAACTGTTTTTTAAATAAGTTTCCAAATAAGTTTTTAAAAACTTGATTTCAAATAAAAAATCT